>Ga0208186_100005_pt1 | contig 41248 bp, 59 predicted proteins | sample Shrwel1BS1Day23_FD_187537 | JGI IMG/M metagenome (GOLD analysis project Ga0208186, IMG submission 187537) | Subsurface microbial communities from deep shales in Ohio, USA - Utica-3 well 1 S-1-Day23 (SPAdes) (version 2) ... | reverse complement strand
CCCCGGGCACGGGCATCGGTGCAGGCGTTGCGGGGGCGGCCGGGGGCAACGTCGAAGAACCCGGCGCAGCCTCGGGGGCAATGTGTTGCATTACGGCACCCGCAATAGAGGGGGCAACGGGTGCCGCAGGGGCCAAAGGGGCAGCGGGGGCGACATAAGTGTCGCTCGTTTTGCGCGGGGTCGGTGCGACAAAACTGCGCACAGTACCTTCGGTACTTTCCAGAATCACGCCGAGCAAAGCGTGGGCCGCGCCGATTTCTTCGCGGTCGTCGAGGTTGACTTCGAGTTTCATTTGTGCATGTCCTTTCTAGGGTTTGCAGGTTTAGGGAACCTCGAATATACTCGACCTGACGAACTTGTCAAGTATTGCAAAACATGAGCCGACTAAGACCCTATCAAGCAACAATCAAAGCCGCCGTGTTCCAGCATTGGAACGAAGGCCGCCGAAATGTCCTCGTGAAATCCCCCACGGGTTCGGGCAAGACCGTGCTATTCGCCGACGTGGTGCGAACGGTTGACCGAGCCGCCGCCGTGATCGCGCATCGTTCCGAACTCGTGTCGCAAACCTCGCTCGCACTGGCCCGCGAAGGTGTGCGGCATCGCATCATCGGCCCCGACTCGCTGCGGCGCAATTGCGTATCGCTGCACATGGATCGGCTCGGGCGATCATTCTACGACCCCGGGGCGCGTGTGGGTGCCTGCGGCGTCGATACGCTTGTCGGTCGCGACGCCAAGGCCGACCCGTGGTTTTCGCAGGTCGGTCTATGGGTGCAGGACGAAGCGCACCACGTCTTGCGCGGCAACAAATGGGGCGACGCTGCGGCCATGTTCCCGAACGCCTACGGGCTGGGGGTGACGGCCACGCCAGCGCGTGCCGACGGTAAGGGGCTGGGGGCGGCCGCCGACGGGCTTTTCGAAGCCATCGTGCAAGGCCCCGAAATGCGCGAATTGATCGACGCCGGATACCTGACCGATTACCGAATTTTCGCGCCTCCGTCCGACGTTGATTACTCCGAAGTGACCGTGACGGCCTCGGGCGATTTATCCCCTGCCAAATTGCGCGCGGCCGTTCACGCATCCGACAAGATCGTCGGCGACGTGGTGGCGCATTACCTAAAGATCGCACGCGGCAAACTCGGCGTGACGTTCGCCGTCGATGTGGAAAGCGCGAAAGAAATCGCCGCAGCTTTCAAGGCCGCAGGGGTGCCCGCCGAAATCGTGAGCGCGAAAACCCCCGACCTTTTGCGCGCTCAAATCCTGCGCCGCTTCGAACGTCGCGAGGTGTTGCAATTGGTGAACGTCGATCTATTCGGCGAGGGCTTCGACCTGCCCGCAATTGAAGTCGTTTCGATGGTTCGCAAAACCGAGTCGTGGCCGCTATTCGTGCAGCAATTCGGCCGCGCCCTGCGCCTCATGATCGACCCGACCGTCGCTGCAAATTGGGACGCCTTCACGAATGAGGAACGCCGCGCCCACATTGCAGCGAGCGGCAAGCCCGTCGCCTTGATCATTGATCATGTGGGCAACGTGATACGCCACGGCCTGCCCGACGCCCCGCGTAATGACACGCTCGCCCGTCGTGTGGCCCGCAATTCGGGGCCGTCCGACGCGATCCCCCTGCGGGCCTGCGCCAACGAAAACGCCGACGGCATGGGCACCCCCTGCGCGAGCGTTTACCCCCGCTTCAACAAGACGTGCCCCTATTGCGGGTTTTATCCCGAGCCGCCAGCGCGCACCGCGCCCGAGTTTGTAGACGGTGATTTGTACGAACTCGACGCCGAGGTGCTGGCCGCCATGCGCGGCAAGGTGGCGCTTATCGACGGTGCCCCGCGTGTGCCGCAACACCTCGACGCCATCGCGCAAGCTGGGGTGCGCAAGGCACATCAAGCCCGAGCGAACGCGCAATTTTTCTTGCGCGAACAAATCGCATTGTGGGCAGGCTGGCAAAAGGCCCGAGGCTTCGACGATTCGCAAAGTTACCGGCGATTTTTTCACGCCTTCGGCCTCGACGTATTGAGCGCGCAAGCCTTGGGCAAACCCGAGGCCGAAGCCTTGGCGCTCAAGATCAAATCAGTTTTAGATCAACATGGAGTCATTGCGCTATGAACCTTTACCAATGGGCCGCGCGCTGGGGTCTTTCCCTCGAATGCCTGCGCGATTTACAAACGACCCTCGGCACCTACACGCCGCCGCTTGACCCGGTAGGGCCTGCGGCTGGCAAGTCCGAATCGTGGGTGCAAAGCGTCGTGCGAATTGAGGCCAGCCAAAAGGGCGTGAAGTTATTCCGCAACAATGTCGGGGCGCTCAAAGACGAGCGCGGGCGGCTGGTGCGCTACGGGCTGGGGAACGATTCGGCGGCCATGAATGAGGTTCTAAAGTCGGCCGACCTTGTGGGGTTTCGCCCCGTGGTAATCTTGCCCCAGCACGTCGGCCACACGCTCGCGCAATTCGTGTCGCGTGAGGTCAAGGCCCCGGGCTGGCAATACACGGGGGCGGGCCGCGAGCCTGCGCAGCTTGCATGGGCGAACCTCGTCAACGCCAACGGGGGCGACGCCTCTTTTGTTACTGATGAAGGTTCGCTATAACTTGACCATTCCGTCAACAGTCTGATATATTGGCGCAATGTCGAAAAGTTATTACGTTTATTTACATCGCACCGAGTCGGGCCGGGTCTTTTACGTTGGTAAGGGGCAAGGCGCGCGGGCGTGGTCGCGCAAAAATCGCAGTCTGAATTGGCGAAAAGTCGTAAAGCGCGAAGGTTTGCGAGTTGAAATCGCATATGACCATTTGCAAGAGTGGTACGCCTTGGAATTGGAAATAGAAACTATCGCCCGTTTCGGTAGAAGTTCGCTCGTCAATCTGACCGACGGCGGCGAGGGTGTATCGGGCAGAAAAGTTTCCCAAGAATCGCGCGCAAAAATGCGTGCCCGCAAAATCGGGAAACCCCTAACTTGTGAACATCGCGCAGCATTGAGCGCGGCAACCAAAGGTGTCAAAAAGTCGCCCCGCACGCCCGAACATTTAGCACGGCTTCGGGCGGCAAATGTCGGTCGAAAAATCGAATGCTCAAACGGATTAACTTTTTCAAAAATAAGCGATGCTGAGAAATGGCTAAGGGCTAACGGTTTCCCGAAAGCCTCGGTCGGCGGTCTGCACACTGCCGCCAAAAATCAAACATCCGCATACGGTTTTCACTGGCAATTTTAGGAATTTAAATGTCTCGCCCTCAAACCAAACTCGAAGCCCGCGAGCGTATCGCGCAGATATTGGCCGCCGCGCTGGAACTCTCCCCCCGCATTGGTTACACCCGATTGACGCGCGAGCATATCGCCGAGCGCGCCAAGGTGCCGCCGTCGCTCATTTCGTACCACTTGGGCACCATGCCCGAGCTACGTCGCCACATCATGCGCGAGGCCGTTCGCGTCGAATGCCTGCCGGTGATCGCTCAAGGGCTGGCCCTACGCGACCGCCACGCGCTCAAGGCCCCCGAGGATTTGCGCGCCCGCGCGTTGCGATCTATCGGGGGTTGAACATGCACCAGCTACCCCCGGCGCTCGCGCCGTTGGCCGCCTATCGGCAATTCCTTTGCTATGCCCTCGTGCCGAGCCAAACGCGGCCGGGGAAAATGGACAAGATACCCCTATCGCCTCACACGGGCCAAGTTTGCACGGCGCACGATCCCGCCAATTGGACGACGGCCGACCACGCTTGCCTCGTGGCGTCCACATGGGGTCAAAACTACGGCGTCGCGTTCTCGTTCACCAAAGATGATCCGTTTTGGTTTGTGGATATTGACGGGTGTTTTGACGGCACACAATGGTCGCCGCTCGCGCTCAAGATTGCCGCCATGTTCCCGGGCGCTGCGATGGAACTATCGCAAAGCGGCAAGGGGATGCACATTTTCGGCATGGGGCAAGCCCCAGCCCACGGTAAGAAAAATGCCGCGCTCGGCATGGAGTTTTATACCGAGTTGCGCTTTGTGGCCTTAACTGGCGTCGGCGCAATGGGTGATGCTGCGACCGACCACACGGCCGCGCTGCACGCGCTCACGGCCGAATACTTCCCGCCGACCGCAGGGGCCGACGGCGACTTCACGTTAAGCGACGGCCCGGTGCCCGAATGGCGCGGCCCGACCGACGACGCCGAGTTGTTGCGCCGTGCCTTGAACTCACGCAGCGCGGCGAGCGCATTCGGCGGCCGCGCCAGTTTCGCCGATCTTTGGAACTGTAACACCGAAGCCCTTGCCAAAGCCTACCCCGACCCCGCCCGCATGTTTGACGCCAGCCAAGCCGACGCCGCGCTCGCCTCACACTTGGCGTTTTGGACGGGCCGCGACGGCGAGCGCATTCGCCGCCTCATGCTGCAATCGGGCCTCGTGCGCGACAAGTGGAACCGCGACGACTATTTGCCGCGCACGATTTGCGAGATTCTGGCCCGCCCGGGCGAGGTGTTGACCGACAAGCTACCCGAACCCCCCAGCGTGCCGCAGGCGGCCGCGCAAGCCCCCGTGCAAGCCGACGTGACGGGTAACACCTTTCTATCGCCTGACGCGCAAAAAAGCCTCTTTGCCGGGTGCGTCTACGTGCAAGACCGGCACCGCGTCTTGACCCCGGGCGGGGCCTTGCTCAAGCCCGAGCAATTCAAAGTCGCTTATGGTGGCTACGTTTTCGCAATGGACGCCGTGAACGAGCGCACCAGCCGCAACGCTTGGGAAGCTTTCACCGAATCGCAAGTGTTGCGCGCGCCCCGAGCCGACACGATTTGTTTCAAGCCCGACCGGCCGCCCGGGGAAATAATCGACGACGCGGGCCGCGCTCGGGTCAATACGTGGTGGCCCGCAAACGTGCGCCGTGTGGTCGGCGACGTGTCCCCCTTCATGGATCATTTGCGCCGGGTGTTGCCCGACGAACGCGACCGCGAAATTTTGCTCTCGTATATGGCCGCGTGCGTGCAATACAAGGGCGTGAAATTCCCTTGGGCACCCGTCTTGCAAGGGGCCGAGGGCAACGGCAAAACGCTTTTTTCGGCTTGCGTGGCCGAGGCCGTGGGGCAGCATTACACGCACTGGCCGCACGCCGAAGACCTCGATTCGCAGTTTAACGGCTGGATCGCCGACAAGGTGTTTATTGCAGTCGAAGAACTTTATTCGCAGGAACACCAAGCGGAAATCGTCGAAAAATTAAAGACCCTCATTACCGGGGGTATGGGTATCCAAATTCAGTTTAAGGGCGTCGATCAAGCGAGCATGAGCATTTGCGCGAATTTCATGATCACCACGAATTACCGCAACGCGATACGCAAGACGCCCGACAATGCTCGCCGGTTTGGCATTTTCTATTCGGCCCAACAAAGCGTCGCCGACATTGCGCGCGACGGCATGAGCGGCGACTATTTCCCGCGCCTTTACGATTGGCTCAAGCATCGCGACGGGTTTGCCATCGTGTCGGAATTGCTGCACACGTACCCGATTGCGCCCGAATTCAACCCAGCCGGGGCCATGCACCGCGCGCCCAACACCTCGACGACCGAGGCCGCCATTATCGAAAGCCGAGGCAGTGTCGAGCAACAAATCGCCGAGGTGATCGCGCAAGACACGCCCGGGTTTATTGGGGGCTGGATTTCGTCGGTCATGCTCGACCGCCTCATTACTGACACGCTCAAAATGGGCAACCGTTTGTCGCACACAAAGCGGCGCGAACTCTTGCAGGGCATGGGCTACGTGTTGCACCCGGGCTTGCCCGACGGCCGCGTGAATAACCCCGTGCAGCCCGACGGCCGCAAGCCGCAACTATTCGTCAAGCCCGGGTCGCCACAAGCGGCCATCGTTGGGCCTGCCGAGATTGCCCGGGCCTACAGTGCCGCCCAAATGCTCACGGCTGCGCAGGTGCGTCTATGATCCGGGCGCGCTACAAATGACGAAAGGCCCCTCGGGGCCTTTTTTTTACGGTCGGTTCATGAGGTAGCCATTCACCCATTCTTGCCCCTCGGGGCTGCGCATGAATTTGTCGGATTCTGCGACGAAGTGGGCGTGCAATTGAGCTTGCAGGCGGTCGGCTTCGGCCGTGTTGCCCGAGGCGTGGGCGGCGTTGATTTGCTGGCGAAGGGTCTTTACTTGGGCTTGTGTCATGTTGCGTTCTCCGTTTCGTGTTGCGACGGGTGAATTATGCAACACAAAATCGAGTTATGCAATACCCAACTATTCCGCAGGGTCTTCGCCGTCGAGTAGGGCGCGCAGCCGTTCGCGCAGGGCTTGGGCGCTGGCGTGCAATTTGGCCGCGTCTAGGGCTTTGATTCGCTCACGCAGGCTTCGGGCTTGGTCGCGTTGCATCGGGGTCATGGCGGCCCGATTTGACCAATTCCGGGGCGTCTCTACGACGTGCAACTCGCGGCACTTTTCGGTGTTAGGGTAGCGAGCATTGCCCCAGCGCACCAGCGAGGCCCCGCGCGAGGTTTTGACGACCTCGCCCGTTTGGCCGTCTTTGGTAACGAGTACGCCTTTGCGCACAAGGCGCAGGCCGGTCGCGTCGAGGTTGCTCATGGGTTCACCTTTTCCAGTAACGGGCGGCCCTGCGCAATGCGGCCGCGACCTTGGGGGCGATAAATGCGCCGTTTGCGTCGGCAATCCGGGCCTTGTGTCGAAAGGCTCGGCGGGTCTTGCGGCGACTCAAGCCCGAGGGCGTGGCCGCCTTCACAAGTAACGCGACGATTCGTTGCTCGGTTTCGGTCATAGCACGACGGCCAGCAAGACGACCACGGCAAGGGCCAGCCAAAGGCCCCAGCGTACACGGCGGGGCTTGCTGTAGCGGCTCACCGCCCCGGCGTAATCGGCGTCTTTGAACGCCTCGGCGGCCGTGCGGGGGTAGCGTTTGACGGTGCCGCAATCCCCGGTGCATTCGCTTTCGGGGTAATTGCAGCCGTTCGAGGCGTGCGGGCATTTGCTCATGATGGGACGCCCACGACGCGGCGGGCTTCGGTTACGAGTTGGACAAGCATACCCGGGCCAATTTCGCCCGCGTCGGGATTGAGACGGGCCACACGCTCGACGAGTGCGTGCAATGCCAGTATGTCGGCTTTTGCGTCTTCAAAGGCAAAGGCGATTGCCTGCGGGCTTTGGCGGGTTGCCATCGCCTGCGGGTCGCACCCTTGCCATTGTGCGATTGTGCGGTTCATGCCCGCCCCAGCAACGCACGGGCGTCGGCGATAAGCGCGTCGGTTTCCTCGCGGCTCGGGCGGGCGACCGTACTCAAAGCGGCGACACGTTCAACAAAGGCGCGAAAGGCGTCGGGCGGGGGCAGTGTTTGGCCGCGCGGCTTCGGCTCGACGTGCTTCGCCGTGGCCTTCGTCTTGCCTGCGGCTTTGGCGGTTTGCACGGCTGCGGCAAGGGTTTCGGCGGCCTTGGTGGCACCTTGCTTGCGCACGGTCTTTACGGCCACGCTTGCCGAGACTTCACCGGCCGCGACCATTGTTTGCACGGCTGCGGGGGCTTCGACCAGCGCGAGGCCGTTTTCGATTGTCGAACGGTGCAACCCGGTACGGTCGGCAATCTCTTGCACCTTCATGCCCCAGCGAATCAGGCGCAGGAACCCGCGAGCTTGTTCGAGTGGGGTAAAGGCTTTACCCTGACCACTGCCGAGCATGTGCAAGACGCTTTCGGTTTCGTTGCCGCGAAGCTGGCGCGCTTCGAGTAGTACGTCGATACCTTCGGACATGAGGCGGCGGGCGGTACGGGTGCGGCAATGGCCGTCGCGCACGATCACGCGGCCGTCAACGACCGAAACGTCGATGGGCGGGAAGTACGCCCCGGCCTTCATGGCGACGTACATGCGTTCGAGGTGTTCGTCGAGTTCGGGGCCTTCGTCGCGAAGGTTGAAGCCGTCTTCAAATTCCACGAGGTCGGGGCGTACCTTGAAATAGGTCGCTTTTTGAATACCGTCGGTTTTCGATTCGGCGAGGGCTTTCAGGCTGGGGGCTGCGGTTGCCATGTGGTGTAGTCCTCTCAGGGTTGAGGGGTTCAATTGTGCATTACTTGACGGGATTGTCAAGCGGTCGGGGCTTCCCATACGGTGCGGGAATCTTTGGCGTAGCCGCCAGCATTGCCGAGCAAGCGGCGAACACTCTCGGCGGTCACTTCAACTTCGACCATTTCGACGCTACCTTGCGACTCCGAAGCCCTCACGGCCTCTTTTGCTTCGCGCAGGGTAAAGAACACGTCGAGGGCGTCTTCGCGGTCGTCTTTGGCAATGTAGAACTTCACGGGGCATTCTCCAAGTGAGGGGCCGAGGCCCCGGGGTTTACAAGTGGGTATCGAAGCCGGTGTGTTCGGTGAAGACGGCTTGCAGGCGGTCGGCATACACGCCGCGCACCACGGGGCCGCACGAACGCACGTCGAAAGCGCGGCACTTGAAAAACTCGATCATGTACGTATCGTTCGTTTCGAGCGTCACGCGCACTTTGTTCGCCTTGTTCGTGGCACCCTTGCCGATGCTGAATTGCAGGAAGTTGGAACCGCCGACAAAATCTTTCGCGCCGGTCATGGCTGCGAAGCGGTTGCCGCCGAGTTGCTGGCGAATGGTGTTTGCGATTTCGAGGGTCATTTTGCGTTCTCCGTTTGTGTTGCGATGGGTGAATTATGCAACACAAAACAGAGTTATGCAATACTTTATTTTTTACCCGACTTGCGCGAAGGGTTATTGCCGCGCCCCAGCGTAAAGCGGGCGGGCGTGAGCGTCGCAGCCACGAACGAAGCGGCTCGCGTCCGTCTCGCTTTCCTCGCGCGTGTGTCGGATCACCGATTGCAGGCAGTACACGCCCGGGGCGATCAGGGCGAAGACGCCCCAGCCGTCGGGCGCGCCGATTGCCCTCGGGGTTGCGGCCAGTAGCCCCGCAATGATTTCTCGCAGGTCGGCGGGGCTATGTTGAATGTCCGGGTTATCGAGCGCGAATTGCGCGCGCTCGGCGATGGACGGCTGCGGATTGGGCGAAGGGGTGCGCATGGTCGAGCCTTTCACGGTTTGGGCAGGTAGGGGACGGCTTGGGGCTTTTCTTCGGCACGCAGATTCACCGACTTACCGAGCGCCAATTCGCGGGCACGCTCGGCGTCAAATGGTGCAGGTATGACCGGGGCGCTGGGCATGGACGGAACTCGCCCGCGAGCCATGTCAAGAGCTTGACAATAGGCCAGCGCGGCGGCATGGTCGTCGGGATGCAAGCTGTACGCAAAGAACCCTTGCAGCTTTGCATTTGTCGTTTTTACAAGTCTTTTATTGTATTCCTTTACATATCCGGCCGCGCATTTGACGCAAACGCCAGTCGAAACAAATCGCTGCGCGTCGTGACCTTTGGAACATGGCCGACCAGTGTAGTAACGACGTTCGCCAGCTTCGGCGGCTTCGCGGCGAGTTTTTACGCTATACATAGACTTTACCCCAATTAAAAAGAGACTCAATTTTACCCGAAAACACCCAAAACCCCTATACCCGAACATTATTTTTCTATTCCCCTACCAATCCAGAACGTATGTTGTATGTATGACGTAACATCTTACTATTAGCATACTATCTGCATTCCTATAGAAGTTATTTTTTAGGGGTAGTTGGGTAAAGAGAGTGTAAGTCTTTGATTTATAAGGGGAAAAAGGCAACCGAAGTAGTTGGGTAACGACGGGTGATCGCGGGTAAGTGTGGGGGACGGGCCATATCGTGTAGTATTGCGCTATGAGCAACGAAGACCCCCTCAAGTCCCGTAGGCTTCCCCGATTCGTGGAAGAATACGTGAAAGACCCAAACGGAACCCGGGCCGCACTGGCTGCGGGCTGGCCGTCGTCGTGGGCGCATGTGGCCGCCTCACGCTTGCTTAAAGAACCTAAAGTTCAAGCCCTGATCGAAGAACAGCGCGAACGGGTAAGCAAAGTCGCAATGATGGAAGCCGCCGACGTGTTGCGCGAATGGCTCGCCCTCGCGACGGCCGACGCTTCGAAAATCATGCGCGTGCGGCGGCTCAATTGCCGCCATTGCTGGGGCATTGGGCACGCCTACCAATGGGATGCCCGCGAGTACGCCAAGGCGTGCGACGACGAGCTCGCCGCAGCCCAAAAGGCCAAACGCGAACCGACGATGCCGGATTGCTCGGGCGGCTTCGGCTGGCGTGCCCGTGGTGAACCGAACCCGGCGTGCCCTGACTGCGAGGGCGAGGGGCTGGAAGACGTGTTTTTTGCCGACATGGAAAGCCTCACCGGCCCCGAACGCAAATTGATCGCGGCAGTGAAGCGCACAAAAGACGGCCTCGAAGTGAAGTTGCGCGATCAAGACGCGGCATTGCAAAACATCGCGAAACACCTCGGCTTGCTGATCGAGAAACGCGAACTCACGGGCAAAGACGGTCGCCCCCTGATCCCCGAGGCCCCGCCCGCCGACCTGCCGAGCGATCCGCAGGCCCTCGGCGCGCTTTACTCGCAGATCGTGGGGGGTTGACGTGGACGGCTTTGATTTTCTTGCGCCCGACTATGCGATGGTGTATCGCCGTCGCTTCGAACTCATTCGCAAAATGCGGGCCGATCCGAAGGTCGTGCCGACACTGCGGGCCTATTACAAGTTGCACCCGTGGCAGTTCGTTAAAGACTTTGGCATGACCTACGACCCCCGCAACATCGAACGGGGCTTGCCTGCGACGATCCCGTTTATCCCGTTCCCGCGCCAAATCGAACTCATGCAATGGATTTACGACCACTGGCGCAACGGTCGCGACGGTGTGGTGCCCAAGTCGCGCGACACGGGCGCAAGCTGGGTTGCTATCGCCATGAGTTGCACGCTATGCCTTTTTTACGAGGGCATGGCTATCGGCTTCGGGTCGCGCAAAGAGGAATATGTCGATAGGCTCGATTCGCCGAAATCGCTTTTCTACAAAGCCCGGGTGTTCCTCGCGAACCTGCCCGTCGAATTTCGCGGGGGATGGGATCGAGACAAACACGGGGCCTTTATGCGCCTCACGTTCCCGCAGGCGGGCAGCGTCATAACCGGCGAGGCTGGCGACAATATCGGCCGAGGCGACCGAACGGCAATCTATTTCGTTGACGAATCCGCGCACCTTGAGCGGCCCCAGCGCGCCGAAGAATCGTTGAGCGCGACGACCAATTGCCGCATTGACATGTCGAGCGTCAAGGGGCCGACGACGCCGTTCTCGGTCAAGCGTCGGTCGTGGCCTGCCGAGGACGTGTTTGTTTTCCACTGGCGCGACGACCCGCGCAAAACCGAAGCGTGGTACGAGAATTTGAAGCTCACGCGCGACCCGCAGGTTATCGCGCAGGAATACGACATAGACGAAAACGCGAGCGTAACCGGCGTCGTGATCCCGAGCGAATGGATTCAAGCGGCGATCAACGCCCACGCAAAGCTCGGCATTGTGCCAACTGGCAAGCGAACGGGCGGCCTCGACGTAGCCGACGAAGGTGCCGACCTGAATGCCTTCGCGGGGCGTCATGGGGTCTTGCTCGACTTCGTGGACGCATGGAGCGGCAAGGGCGGCGACATTTACGGCACGGTCGAGCGCGCCTTCGAAATTTGCATTACGAGCGATTACGAGGCGTTCGCCTACGACGGCGACGGGTTGGGGGCTGGTGTCAAGGGTGACGCGCGCACGCTCAACGACAAACGCAAGGCGGCCAAGCATCGCGAAATCGAGGTGCGCAAGTTCCAAGGCTCGGCGGCGGTCGTCGATCCCGACGGCAAAATTCCGCAGTTCGACGGCGACGAATCGCGCGACAAAGACGAGCGCACGAACAAAGACTACTTCGCCAACGCCAAGGCGCAGGCGTGGTGGGCGCTGCGGCTGCGGTTCCTGCGCACCTATCGCGCGGTCGTGTTGGGGCACCCGGTCGCCGACCCTGACGCCCTCATTTCCATTTCGCCCACGTTGCCGCAGCTTTCGAAATTGACCCTCGAACTCTCGCAGCCGACCTATTCCGAAAACGGTGCGGGTAAACTCTTGATCGACAAGCAACCCGAGGGCGCAAAGTCGCCAAACCTCGCGGATGCCGTCATGATTGCTTTTGCACCTACCGAGCCGACGCGGCGCGGGTTTTTTGATTTGTAAGGGGTTCGACCATGCTTGCACGCTTTTTTCGTTGGCTATTCTCGGCCCCGGCCGCTACGCCCGCGCCCGCTCAGTCCGAACCGCTACCCGGGCGCGAGTCGTTTTTCTCGACCGAAATTGGTATCGACGACCGCTTGAGCCGCGAGGAACGCTTGGCCGCTTTGAGCGCGAAGGCGATCCCGCGCCATGTGGGCGAGACGGCGACCTATTTGCCCGCACTCGCGACCGACGGCAGGTTGCACACGTTCGCCGAGGATACGAGCAATTTTCAAGACGGCATTAAAGCCGTGTTCACCTTGAATCAGGTTGGCATTCCCGAGGTGCAAGCGACGTGGTACGGCTCGCAAGGCTTTATCGGGTATCAGCTTTGCGCATTGCTGGCGCAAAATTGGTTGATCAACAAAGCGTGTTTGATCCCTGCGCGCGACGCGATCCGCAAGGGCTACAAATTCACCGTGAACGACGGCACCGACTTCGGCGAGCGTGCGCCCGAGGTGTTGGACGCGATCAGCAAGGCGAACAAGCGTTACCGCCTGAATCGCTCGCTCGTTGAATACGTGAAAATGGGCCGTGTGTTCGGCATTCGTGTCGCCTTGTTCCTCGTCGAGTCTGACGATCCCGATTACTACGTGAAGCCCTTCAACCCCGACGCGATCACCCCGGGCAGCTATCGGGGCGTGACGCAGATCGACCCCTATTGGTGCGTGCCCGAACTCACGAGCGCGAGCGCGAGCAATCCGACTGCCCTCGACTTTTACGAGCCGACTTACTGGATCATCAATAACCAGCGATACCACAAATCGCACCTCGTTATCCTGCGCGGCCCCGAGGTCGCCGACATTCTCAAGCCCTCGTATCTGTACGGCGGTTTGAGCGTGCCGCAAATGATCTATGAACGGGTGTACGCGGCCGAGCGCACGGCCAACGAAGCCCCGCAACTGGCGCTCACGAAACGCGCCATGATTTTCTACACCGACGCCGCGAAGGCGCTCGCCAATCAGGCGCAATTCGAGCAACGCTTGGCAACGTGGGCGGCATTCCGGGATAACTTCGGCGTCAAGGTTGCCGACAAAGAGGCCGACCAGATCGAGCAACACGACACGAGCTTGAGCGAACTCGATGCCGTGATCATGACGCAATACCAGATCGTCGCGGCGGCGGCCAACATCCCGGCGACGAAGCTACTCGGCACCACGCCGAAGGGCTTCAATGCGACCGGCGAATTCGAGTCGGATAGCTACCACGAAGAACTAGAGTCGATCCAAGTCAACGACATGGAACCGCTCATAGATCGGCACATGGTTTGCATGATCCGTTCGGACATTGCCCCGCGCTTTGGTGTGCGGCCTTTCGGCGTCGAATGCACGTTCGAACCGCTCGACTCGCTTTCGAGTGAAGCCGCCGCCACGGTCAACAAGACCAAAGCCGAGACGGATAAACTCTACGTCGATATGGGCGCGCTCGACGGTAGCGAAGTGCGTGCGCGAATCAGTGCTGACGAAATGAGCGGTCATAACGGCTTGCCAACTCTGGAAGACCTCGACAATGCCAGCGAAGAAACTGCGCCTAACGGCCAAGCGTGAAGCGTGGGCGGCAAAGCAAAGTGCCGCACCTACCTTTCGCGGCGAAGTGATCCAACATAACGCGGCGGTCGCCGTGCGCTACGTTGGGGCCTTGTCGTCGCTCACTGCGCAAATGACGGCGCAGGTTCGGCGTGAGGTCGAGAAACTTTTCAAGACCGACGCGGCCGCCTCGCACTTCGGAGAAGACGCCACAATTGCGAGTCAATCGCGCATTCTCATGTCGTCTTTGGCGGATCGCTTCAATGCACTATTTGCCAAGAAAGCGAAGCCGCTCGCCGAAGGTATGGTGAACGACGCGCAACGCTCGGGCAAAACCGCTTTGCATTCGAGCTTGCAAAAACTGTCGGGCGGCATGAGCTTGAAAACGTCCGTCGTCGATTCGACCTTGCAGAACATTTACAAAGCGAGCGTTGCCGAAAATGTGAGCCTGATCAAGTCGATAGCGTCGGAGTATTTGCAAAAGGTCGAGGGCGCGGTAATGCGTTCGATCACGACCGGCAACGGATTGCAAGACCTCGTGCCCGCGCTCGAACAATACGAGGGGCAAACGCACCGACGCGCGAAGAATATCGCGCTCGACCAAACCCGCAAGGTTTACAACTCGATTAACCGGGGGCGCATGGAAGCCCTCGGCGTGCGCAAATTCATGTGGCACCACTCGGGCGGCGGCGCGCACCCGCGCAAAGACCATCAGGACATGGACGGGCAAATTTACAGCTTCGACAAACTGCCGGTGATTGACCCGCGCACGGGCGAGCGTGGGATTCCCGGGCAGGCCCCGAATTGTCGGTGTACCATGTCGCCAGTTTTCGATTTTTCTAAGGACTAGACGACATGCCGCCAAAGATTGCGCGGCGCTTCGATTTATCTATGCTAACATGCGGCATCTTAGGGATGCAGTATGAAACGCAATGATTTGAGCGGTCGAGAAATCGGCGAACTGACGGTTATCGGATACAGTCATTCGCACATCCAGCCAAGCGGGCAAAAGCGGGCAATGTGGTTTGTTCGATGCTCGTGCGGGGTTGAAAAGGTCATGTCAACGGGTACGCTTTTGCATGGGCGCACGGTTTCATGCGGGCACGTCGGTAACGAAAAGCGAAAAACCGCTAGGCGTTTGCCCCAAGGCGAAGCGGCGTTCAACTATCTTTTTCTTCGATACATTCACGCAGCCAAAGATCGAAACTACGAGTTCGCATTGTCTCGTGACGAATTTCGATTGCTTGTCAAAAGCGATTGCCATTACTGCGGCGTCGAGCCTCGGCAAGTGCATCGCGGAAAATCCGACGACGGCGGTTTTGTCTATAACGGTGTTGATCGAATTGACAACCGCCAAGGGTACGTCGCCGGTAATGTCGTGCCATGCTGCGAAACATGCAATAGAATGAAATCGAGTTTCAGCGTTGACGAATTTTTGCAGCACATAAAAAAGGTGTTAGATCATGCCCTTAAGTCGAGGTAGTTCGCCCGAAACGGTGTCGGCCAACATTGCCGAACTCGTGCGCTCGGGGCACCCGGTCGAGCAAGCGGCCGCGATTGCGTACAAGGTTGCCCGGGGTGAAGACCGCGCGGCCGGTATCATTTTTCGCGCTGGTGACTCGGTGTTGCTTTTGAACCGCGCACCCAGCGCGGGCGACTATCCGTTGCATTGGGCATTCCCCGGGGGCGGCATTGAACCGGGCGAGACGCCCGAGCAAGCCGCGATCCGCGAATGCCAAGAGGAAATCGGCTACACCCCGGCCGAAGCCCTGCGGGTGTTGGATTGGAACGACGGTTTCACGACCTACGCGCTCGACCTGCCCGAACCGTTCGCGCCCGTCTTGAATGGCGAACATGTGGGCTACATGTGGGCACCCCTCAACGCCCTACCCCAGCCCCTGCACCCGGGCGCAGCCTCGACGCTGGGCCTCATGCCGTCGGTAATGATCGGCATGGACGGCGCGCGCACCTACGACGGGAACGGCTGGTTCGAGGTCAAGGCGAACCCTATCAGCAAGGCGGGGATATTCCCCTACTCGGGCCGACAATTGGGCCTGACCGGCCCCGACGCCGACCGGATTTTTAACGTCCTGCGGCCGCCCGAGGAACTGGCCGACCCCGAATGCGTCGAGTCGTTTAAGCTGATCCCGTGGATCGACGACCACACGATGCTCGGCCCCGTGGCGCAGGAACTGACCGACCGAGCCATGCCAGCCGAGCGCAAAGGGGTGCAAGGGGTGATCGGTGAAGACGTGTTTTTTCGCGACGGCACACTCTTTGCGAACATCAAGGCTTTTTCGTCTACACTGGCGGCACTAATTGCGGCAGGAAAGCGCGAGCTTTCGGCCGGTTATCGTTGCATCTACGACATGACGGCGGGCGTTTGGAACGGCCAAAAGTATGACGCAGTACAACGCAAGATCAGGGGCAATCATCTTGCCCTTGTTACCGAGGGGCGCATGGGGCCGGATGTGGCCGTAATGGATCGCTTCACTTTTACTTTTGACGCAAAGGAGCTAGAAATGGCTGATGAAAACAAAGGCGGCGAAGGCGGCGGCGCGGGTAGCATGACCCTCGAACAAGTCGTTACGACCCTTTCCGAACTCGCCCCGCAAGTGGCGAAATTGACCGAGGCTTTCGCAAAGCTGAAACCCCTCGAAGAAGCCGAACACGGCGTAAGCCTTGACAAAGAGGGCGCAGCCCCTGCCGCAGCCGCACCGGCCGCCGCAGCCAAGCCCGAGGACGGCGGCGAAGGCACCCCCGCAGGCGCAGGCATGGACGAAGCCGCATTCGTGAAGCGTATCGCAAAGCGCGATCAACTCGCGAAGCAAATCTCGGCCCACGTCGGCACCTTCGACCATGCCGAAATGACCCTCGACGCCGTGGTGAAGTACGGTTGCGACAAGCTCGGCCTGCAAGCCGAAGCCGGTCAAGAGGCCGCCACGCTGCAAGGTTTCTTGCAGGCGAAACCCGCCGCAACTCCCGCCGCTACCGTGTCGGGTATGGACGCCGCGCCCGCCAAGGCCGGTAACTTCGTCGCTCGTCACCTCAAGAAAGGGGAATAAATCATGGGCTTCCAATCTACTGTCGCACTGAATCAAGGCTTCGGCGTCGTGGGCGAAATCGTCTTCGAAGGCCCCTTGCGTGCAACCCCCGGCATTATCAAAGGTGCCGACGCTTCGTTGAACGTGGTCGGTCGTGCCTTCACGATTGACACGGCCGACGGCCAGTACACCGCAGGCGGTACGGGCGTTTTCGGCGGTATCCTCGCGAACCCCAAGGCTCTGTCGAGCGTGGGCACGAGCGCAGGCGGCCCGCTGGCCCCGACCCTGACCGTTCCGAACGGCACCGTCGGCGAGTTCGTCACGATGGGCGAAATTGTGGTCGCGCTGGGTGCGGCTGCGAACATCGGCGACGCGGTGAAATTCGTCAACGCGACCGGCGTTATCGCCACGGGTGCGGCTGGCGCTGGCGAGACTGCAATCGCGAATGCGAAAGTCGTTCGTTTCTCGAACGCCGCCGCAGGCCTTGCCGTCATTTCCCTGACCGGCAACTAATCGGCAATTAAGCATAGGAGAAACGAACATGGCAAAACAAGCCTCTACCGTTCACAGCCACATTTTCGGCCGTGACATGTCCCCCGTCGTAATGGCGGCCGAGGATTGCGTCGATTACGGCGCGCTCTCGCAAATCGGTATCAACCTGCCCCCGAGCTTCGTGCGCGACCAAATCCGCGCGATGGGCCTCGACGGCATGGCAATGGACGACACGCAAGGGCTGATCACCTCGGCCAGCATTTCGAACCCCGTGCAGTTCCTGCAATCGTGGCTACCCGGCTTCGTGCGCGTGCTGACCGCCGCCCGCCGTATCGACGAAATCGTCGGTGTGACGACTGCGGGCAAATGGGACGACGAGGAAGTGATTCAAGGTATTCTCGAACCCTTGGGCGAGGCGTCGCCTTATGGTGACTACACCAATATCCCGCTCGGTTCGTGGAACCTGAATTTCGAACGCCGTACCGTCGTGCGTTGGGAAAAGGGCATCAAGGTCGGTTTGCTGGAAGACGCTCGCAGCGCACGGGTTCGCGTGAACAACGCGGCCGAAAAGCGCAGTGCGGCGGCTCTGGCCCTCGACATTATGCGCAACAAGGTCGGTTTCTACGGCTACAACGGCGGCGCAAACCGCACGTATGGTTTCCTAAACGACCCGAGCTTGCCCGCGTATTCCAATTTCGCGGCAACCGGCACCGGCGCGACTACGACTTGGAGTACCAAGACTTTCCTGAATATCACGGCCGATATTCGCGGGATGTTCGCGGCGCTGCAAAACCAGTCGCAAGACCAGATCGACCCCGAGCGCACCCCGACGACCCTCGCGGTCGCGACTGCGGTGTTCCAATACCTGAGCGTTACAAGCGACTTCGGTATCTCGGTGCGGGATTGGTTGAACAAGACTTACCCGAAATGCCGCGTGATTTCGGCCCCCGAGTTGAACGCCGCCAACGGTGGCGCGAACGTCGCTTACCTCTTTGCCGACGCCGTGGAAGACGGTGGCAGCGACGGCGGTGCGACCTTCGTGCAGATCGTGCCCGCGAAGTTCCAAGCCCTCGGCACCGAGAAACAGGCGAAAGGCTACGTCGAGGATTTCTCGAACGCGACGGCCGGTATCATGGTGAAACGCCCGTTCGCGGTCGTGCGCCGTAGCGGCTGCTAAAAGTTGCAGTGAGCCACTTTAGGCCCCGGGGGAAACCTTGGGGCCTTTTTCTTTTTGTGGTATGGTGCAGCTTTCAACCCCCCTTCAATCTCTTTGGAGTTCACCAAATGGGCAAACTGTACGTGTATTCAACGCTGGCCGCCGACGTGGCTTATACCAATCACCAGCAAGGCGGCGGCGACCTGCCTATCGAATTGCCCCCGGTGTTGGTCAAGGGTGGCGCGGGCGTCGCGAACGACCGTTTCATTACGCCCCGTGGCGTCGTGACTGAAATCACCGAGGAACAAGGCGAATACCTGCGGCAAAACGTCTTGTTCCAACTGCACGAAAAAAACGGCTATGTCGAAATTTCTGGCAGCTATGTCGATCCCGAAAAGGCCGCCGCCGACATGACCGGCCGCGACGTTTCCGCGCCTATCGTCCCCGAGGGGCTGGGCGACTCTGATTTGCCCGCCTCGGTCGGTGGTGCTGAAAGTGAAGACGTGCCCGCCACGTCCACGCGAAAGAAAAAGTAAAGCCCCCGGGCTTTGCCTACAATGTGAGGGCCGGGGCGTTGATCGTCTCGGCCCTTTTTCTTTGAGGGCCTACCATGACGACAATCACAATCGACGTTACCGCATTCCGCGCACAGTTCCCGCAATTTGCCGACCCGGCCAAGTTCCCCGAGCCGCTCATTCAAGGGAAATTCGCCGTCGCTTGCGTCCACATCACGCCCGACACTTACGGGGACATGACGCAGGCGGCGCGCACGCAAGCCCTCTACCTCATGACTGCGCACCTCTTGGCGCTCGGGGTGATCATTGCGCAAAACGGCTACCAAGGCCAAGTCGGGATCGTCACGGGGGCCACAGTCGATAGCGTGGCGATCACCCTGCAACCCCCGCCCGTGCGCGGGCAATGGCGCTGGTGGCTCAATACGACCCCCTACGGTGCCCAATTGATCGCCCTACTCGACGCCCTGAGTGTGGGCGGTTTCTTCGTCGGCGGCCTGCCCGAGCGCGCGGCGTTTCGCAAAGTGGGTGGGATTTTTTGAACTATGCGAGTGACGCGCAAGGCTGGCAAGATCGACGCGCTTCGCCAAACGGTGAAGGGCCTCGACGGCGCGCAAGCTCGGGTCGGCTGGTTTCCGTCGGCCAAGTATGAGGGCGGCCAGCCCGTCGCGGGTATCGCGGCCGTGCAGGAATTTGGCAGTCCCGCCCGGGGTGTTCCCCCGCGCTCGTTCTTTCGCACCACGGCCACGGAAAAGCGCGAGTCGTGGGCCGATACCGTCGAGCAAGTGAGCCGCGCGGCTGCGCAAGGCAAGATCGAACCGGGCCGCGTGATTGAGGCCGTCGCATTGGCGGCCGAAGGCCATGTGCGCGAGACGATCACCAAAATACAATCGCCGCCCCTGAAACAAGCGACAATCGACGCACGCAAACGTCGGCTCGCCAACGGTGGCGCGGGTGCGCAAGCTACCATCGCGAAACCGCTTGTCGATACCGGCATACTCTTGAACACTCTCACTTCGGAGACGGGCAAAAAATGAACATCCCCGGCGCTAACCTTTTGGGCATCGCCTTGCGTGTGATCCAGCCCCAAACCTTGAGCCACGAGGCGTTCGTCTCGCGTGAGCCGAATAGCGCGGGCGACTTCGTGAGCGTGTACGCGGCCCCCGTGGACATTCAAGGTAGTATGCAAGCGGTGAATAAAAAACTCTATCAAGAGTTGGGCTTGAACCTCGCCAAGAATTACTCGCAGCTTTACACGCAAGCCAACGTGCAACCCACGGCGCGCGACCGTGAGGGCGACCGCATAACCTTCGGCGGCAAGGTGTGGCTTTGCGAATCCGATATGAATTGGGGCGTCGTTGACGGGTGGCGCAAACTCTTGTGCGTCGAGGTGCCAGCATGAACGACAAAGAATTGAACGCCCTTTTCATGGGGCCTTTGCGCGATGCCATGACGGCCGACATTCGCTTGAACGGCGTCAAGCTGGCGCGCAACTATCAGCAAACGCAACAGGGCGCGGCCTCGGGGCCGTTCGTCTATTTCGTCAAGATTGGCGACCATCGGTACGGGCACCCCGGGCGCTTCGACGTATGGGACGCCGCCGCGCAAACCATGCGGCACACTGAGTTGCAGCCCTATGAAACGACATATCAGCTTTCGGCATGGGTGCCGCAGGACGCGGCCGACGTGACTAGCCTCACCGAATCCGACATTCTCAACATCGTTTCGGGTATCATGCAAAGCGACGCGATCTTGTCGGCCTTTCGGGCGGCGGGCGCGGGGATTCTTCGGGTAACGGATGTTCGAAACCCGTACATTGTGGACGACCGCGACCGATTCGAGGCAGTGCCGACATTCGACGTAGTGTTGACCCACAAACGAGAAATTGCCGCCACGCTACCGGCCGTGGTGACATACGACGCAAATGTAAGCCGGGTCTAGGGGTTTCAAAATGGCTATTTCCTTCAAACGATACGTCGATATTACGTCGGGTGTCGGCGGTGGCGTTGGGGTTCGCCTGCGCGACCTGATCTTGCGTTTGTTCACCACTTCGACGCGCGTGCCCGAAAAAACCGTGATCGAAATGGACAACGCAAACGACGTTGCGACCTATTTCGGTTCGACCTCGCCCGAATACCTGCGCGCGGTGTTTTACTTCGGCTTCATTTCGAAGCTGATCACGGCCCCGAAAAAAATCAGTTTCTCGCGCTGGGCCAACGCCGCAGCCGCCGCGCAAATTTTCGGCGCGACAAAGACGTTCGCGGTGTCGCAATTCACCGGGATCACCACGGGTTCGTTTAAGCTGACCCTCGGGGCCTATACGGGCGACGTGACGGGCCTCAATTTTTCCAGCGCGACGACCCTCTCGAACATTGCTTCGACGCTGCAAACCGCGATCCGCGCAATTACTGCCGGAGGTTCTGATTGGACGGCCGCGACTGTGACCTACAACGCGACCGCGAACCGTTTTGAACTCGTGGGCGGCGTGGTAGGCCCCGAACCAGTAGCCACGGCCGCAGCCGCAACCGGCGTTGACGTGCGTTCGTTGTTGGGTTGGGACGCGACTGGCGTGTTTTCCCCGGGCGTGGCTGCGCAAGAGCCGCTTGACGCATTCCTCGCCAGCGTGACGGCCTCGGATAACTTCGGCTCGTTCAATTTCATTCAAACGATCACGCAAGCCCAAGCCGCCGCCGTGGCTTTGCAAAACGACTCGTATAGCGTGAAATTTATGTTCACGCTAGGCATTGCGCAGGCCGACGCCGCCAGCTATTACGCCGCGCTCTCGGGCCTTTCTGGTGTAGCGACTACCCTCTCGCCGATTTCGACCGAATACCCCGAATTGTTGCCCTCGGCAATTCTGGCCGCGACGGATTACAGCCGCCGCAACTCGGTACAAAACTACATGTTCCAGCAAGCGACACTCACCCCCAGCGTGAGCGACGATCCGACGGCTAACAGCATGGACGCTTCGCGCGTGAACTACTACGGCCGCACCCAGACGGCGGGTCAATATCTCGACTTCTATCAACGCGGCGTTATGATGGGCCTCGCGAGCGATCCGGTCGATATGAACACGTACGCGAATGAAATGTGGCTCAAGGATGCCGCAGGCGCTGCGATCATGTCGCTTTTGCTCTCGGCCTCTCGGGTGCCCGCGAATACGACCGGCCGCGCACAATTGTTGGCGATCCTGCAAAACGTGATCGAGCAAGCTACCTTCAACGGCACGATCAGCGTCGGCAAACCCCTGACCACGACCCAAAAGCTCTATATTGGCAATCTGACCGGCGACGGCGAAGCGTGGCAACAGGTTTACCGCCTCGGCTACTGGATCGACTGCACTTTGCAAAGTTACAGCACGCAAGACGGTCGCACCGAATGGAAAGCGGTTTACACCCTGATTTATTCGAAAGACGACGCGATTCGCAAGGTCGAAGGCTCGCACGTCCTGATCTAACCCGCAACCTCACTTCGGAGAAACAACCATGAATGACATTAGCGTATTTGGCCTGCGGGTGCAGCTCACAGCCTCGCAAACTTTCCCGAGCGGTATCAGCTTGACGCAATTTGCCGACGACGCCGACCCGTTTGACGCCCCTTCAATGCAAATTCGCGACAAGGCGATGGGCGTGAATGGCGACCTGATCACATGGAGCAAGGCGAACCCTATCGCCTTGACTCTCAACGTCGTGCCCAATAGTGACGACGACAAGAATCTCGCCGTCTTGTTTGACGCAAACCGCGTCGGAAAGGGCAAGCAAGGTGCCCGCGACGTGATCGGCGTCACGGTCGTTTACCCCGACGGCCGCACGACCTCTTTTACCCAAGGCACCATTACCGACGGGATGCCCGCAAACAGTGCCGCAAGCTCTGGTCGTCTCAAATCGAAACCCTACGTCTTCGCCTTCGAAAACGTCAATCGCACCTAAAGGCGCGCGCCATGATCGAACCGAAAGAGATTACTATCGAGACGCAACGCGGCGAAAGTCGCGTTTATGTCTTGTCAAAATTCCCGGCGATCCAAGGCCGGGAAATCATCGCCAAATATCCACTCTCGGCTATGCCGAAGCTCGGCGACTATCAGGTGAACGAAGAAACCATGCTCAAGCTCATGGCCTTCGTTGCCGTGCCGCAAGAGGGGCGCGAGCCGTTGCGTTTGACGACTCGCGCCCTTGTGGACAATCATGTGCCTGATTGGGAAACGTTGGCCCGCATTGAATTCGCAATGATGGAGTACAACGTAAGTTTTTTCGGGAACGGGAAAGGCTCGACTTTCTTAGAGGCTATCACCCAGAAAGCCCAAGCGTTCCTTTCCAAAACGTTGATGGATTTATCGGCGCAATCGTCGCCGAAGGAAAAGCGACGCTAAACGAGCTTCGAACAATTTACAGCGTCGAGGACGCCTTTAACATTTGGGAAGTGATCATGGTCACGCGCTGGAATGAACACCTCGCCATAGAACACGCAAAGAAAAGCAAATGAGCATCCTCGACACGTTTTACATTTTGTTCGACTCCGACGCCTCGAAGCTTGACAAGGGCCTCGGGGAGTCGGAGAAAAAAGCCGACAGCCTAATCGACAAACTAAAGGGCGTCGATAAAGAAGGTGCAAAGGCAGGCGCAGGCCTTTACAAGATGGTCGCGCAGGGTGCGAGCTTGCTCGGCATCGGTATGTCGCTCGGTGCCCTTGTGGCGGGCGTGAAGTCAACCGCCGCAGCCTATACCCAACTCGAAAAACTGGCGTTTCAATTCCGCTCGACGGCCGAAGCCGTGGACGAATTTCGCGACGCGGCTGGATTGCTGGGGATCAACGAGGAACAAAGCGTAGGTGCCTTGAAAAGCCTCGAAGCCGCCGTGCAAGATACGTTCCTCGGGATGGGTCGCGCGAAAAAGGTGTTCGAAGAATTGGGCATTAAAGTGACCGACGCGGCGGGCAAGATCAAGCCCACGACCGATGTTATGGGGGAACTCGCGGGTAAATTCAAAGACATGGATAGGGGCACGCAAATTCGGGTTATGGAACGCCTCGGCCTCGACCCGGCATTGCTCAAGCTCTTTAATTCCGACCTCGTGGAATTGCAACGCCGAATGTCCGAAGTGGATCGCGTGAGCGGCTTCAATCTCGAAGCGGCCGTGAAGCGTTCGGCCGAGTTCACGAAAGCGAGCAAGGGCCTTTCGCTCGAAGTTAACGTGTTGAAACTCTACCTCGAAAAAGTAATCGAGGCGTTCAAAATTTCGACGATGCCGTTTTTCACCGAGGCCATGACCACGGCAACGAAATACGTTCGAATGCTGGTCGATTACCTCATGAAGCATTCGCACTTCGTCGAAGGGGCCATGATCGCAATTGGCGGCGCGATCCTCTATTTCGTCGTACCTGCGGCGATTAAAGGCGCGTTGGCAGTGTGGGCCATGATCGCCCCGTTTGCGCTCGTTGCTGCGGCCGTAATCGCGGCTGGCGTGGCCTTCGCCCTGATCTATGACGACATTATGAATTTCATAGAGGGCGGCGACTCCATGATCGGGGCCGTCGTGAACAAATGGCCGATCATCGGGGAGATTGCCCGGGGTATCGGTGAAGCTCTCAAATCGCTATGGCAAACGGGCGTCGCCGTGTTCGATTTCTTCGTCGATATGTGGAACGATCCGGCCGCCGCGTTCCAAGCGTTTCTCGATTTGATCTTGGGCGGCCTCAAAGCGATTTTGAACGCGATCCCGGGCGTATCCTCGGCATTGAAATATCTCGGCTTTGGGGGCGATACTGAGGCCGCCTTGGGGGCTGGTAAAGCCCAACTCGGCGTCGCCGCATCCTCGCCGCTCACGGCTCAAAGTTCGACCAGCATCGCCAACAGTTCGCGCAGCAAGCAAACGTCGGTGCAGGTTGGCAAAGTTGAAGTGCATACCCAAGCGACCGACGCGGCCGGGATCAGCAAGGCAATCGGCGGCACGATGGAGACGCAAATGCGGCAAACGGTGAACAATTTCGACGACGGGGTGCTCGCATGATTTCCACAAATGCGCAAGATGTGGTCGCCGTATTAAAGTCGGATTTTTCGCAAGTCTTCCAAAAGGCCCGCGCGATCAAAGCGACGATCATGCGAACGTCAAAGGCGATGGAACACCCGTTAGAGACGGGCGCAAGCATCGTTGATCATCGCATTGTGTTGCCCACTACAATCGAACTTTCGCTGATCCTTTCGAGCGAAGACTATCGCGCGGTTTATCAGCAAGTCACCGATCTTTTCAAACGCGGGGAATTGCTCACGGTGCAAACGCGCGTCGAATCGTTCGGCTCCATGCTGATCGAGAAAATGCCGCACGACGAAACGCCCGAAATGCTCGACGGCGTGGCCTTGGCCCTCTCGCTCAAAGAGGCGCAGTTTGTGCAGCCGCAATTTTCGACGCTCAAGGTTCGCCAGCCCCGCGACTCGAACACGGTGCAGCGCGGCCAGCAACAACCGACCGAGGCCCCGCCAGCGCGTAAACAATCCGTTCTCTCGGGGTTCTTCAAATGATCGACATTGCTCTCGCCGCCGTCGCGAATCAAACGCTCGCCGTGCAGCTTGACGGGCGGCAATACACCATCGCCATGCACGAGGCGAATGGCGTCATGTCGGCCACGATCACGCGCGACGGGGCGACCCTCGTGTCGAACGTGCGCGTCACGGCTGGCACCCCGCTTTTGCCGTACCGATACCAAGAGTCGGGCAATTTCTTGCTGATCGTGGACGGCGAGGCGTTGCCCTATTGGGATCAATTCGGCGTTACACAATTCCTTGTGTATGTCACGACCGCCGAGCTTGCGGCATATCGGGCGGCCTGATCATGGCGACAAATACGCTCGACCCGCGTTTGCTTCGCATTGGCGTCGAAGTTGACGGCCAATTGAAATTGTACGAAGGCTTGAACGTCACGGCCTCGGGTACGAAGTACGCAAATGCAAATCAAAACGAATGTGAGGTGAAAATTACAAACCTCGACAAAGCAACCCGCGATTTCTTGCTCACGGCGACTTCGCCGTTCAACAAAGACAAGACCCGGAAAATTCTCACGGTCGAAGCCGGTCGCGTTAGCACGGGTTATTCGCTCGTGTTCGCTGGTGACATAACGAACGCAGTCGGCGGCCAGCCGCCCGACATTACCTTGACGCTCAAGGCTGCGGCCGGTGACTTTGCCAAAGGTCAGATCATCGCAACATCGCAACCCGGAATCGCCCCCTTGCGCAACGTTGCGGCGCGCGTGGCGTCCGACTTGGGCCTCTCGTTGACCTTCGAAGCGGCAGCGAAGCAAATAGCGAACTACACGTTCACGGGCAGCGCGGTGAAGCAAGTCGAGCAATTGGGCGCAATGGGTCGAGTGAATGCCTATATTGACGACTTGGCACTCGTGGTGAAAGATTTCAACGTCCCTTTAGAGGGTCGTACGCGCGATTTGAGCCTCGATACTGGCATGATCGGGATACCTGAATTTACCGAAACGGGTATCAAAGTGAAAATGCTTTTCGACAATCAAACCGTTTTGGGCGGCGGCCTCAACATTACGAGCAAGCTCAACCCAGCCGCGAACGGCCTCTATACCGTCGCGAAACTTGGATTCGAACTTGCCAGCCGCGATACGCCGTTTTATTACATTGCCGAGGCAACTCGCACGGGCGGGGGTTGATCGTGGCGACCACTCCGCACGCGAACCCCTCGCGCGACCCTGCGAACGACGGCACGTTGCTCGGCATGGCCCGCCAGTTGCTTGACAAATTCTTGCAGGGCGTGGACGACATGTTGCCCGCCCGTGTGATTTCCTACGACCGCGCAAAGAACCGCGCGACGGTGTTGCCGCTGGTCAAGCTCTTGACGACCGACGGGCGGCAAGTCGGCCGCGCCCAAATTGCGAGCGTCCCGGTAATGCAATTTGGCGGCGGCAATGTGGCTTTGTCGTTCAATTTGAAGGCGGGCGATTTGGGTTGGATCAAAGCCAACGACCGCGACATTTCATTGATCTTGCAAGCCTATACTGAGAATGCGCCGAACACCTTGCGCAAACACTCATTTCAAGACGCCGTGTTTATCCCCGACGTAATGCACGGCATGACCATCGCGAGCGAAGACGCGGGCAACGCCGTTTTGCAAACGCTCGACGGCTCGGTTAAGGTTGCGATATGGCCCGACCGAATAAAACTCGTGGCGGGGGCATTGTCAATCACGCTGGGGCCGTCTGCAATCGACATCGCAGGCCATGTCAATATGCCCGACGGTGCGACAATCGGGGGTATAAACTTCGGTACACACGTCCACGGTTTAAGCCCGGGGCCGTCTTGAGGATAAGCCATGAGCCGCGTAATTGCAGTCGATTCGAAAAACGATCTATACATCGGCCCTGACGGGTCGCTTGCTACTGCGACCGGCCTCGAAGCGGTCATGCAAGCCTGCCAACAGGCCGCACAAACCCAACTCGGGGAAATGATCTATGCGGTCGATCAGGGCTTGCCCAACTTCGCGGCCGTGTGGAATGGTGCGCCGAATCTCTCGCAGTTCGAAGCCTTTTTGCGCGCCACTCTTTTGGCCGTCCAAGGCGTAACCGCCGTCGTGAGTTTGGCGACTACGCGCTCGGGCAATAAGCTAACATACCAAGCGACCATCGAAACAATTTACGGGCTGGGGGCGCTCAATGGCTGATTACCAATATATCGACACGACGGGCGTTATCGTCCCCGACACGGCCACGATTCAAAGCGAGGTTGAGGGCGAATACAAAGCCGTCTTCGGTCAAGATTTGGTCGTCACGCCGAACACCCCGCAAGGCGTGTTGATCACGGCCGAAGTTGCCGCGCGTTCAAACGTCGTGCGCAACAACGCCGCGCTCGCGAACCAGATCAATCCAAACCTTGCGGGTGGCGTATTCCTTGACGCAATTTGGGCGCTCACGGGCGGCCAAAGGCTCGCGGCGACCCGTTCCACAATCCCCGGGGTTCACCTTGTCGGCTTGCCCGGTACGGTGATCCCTGCGGGGTCGCAAGCGTCGCTATCCGACGGCACACTCTTTGCCAGCGTGTCGCCCGTTACGCTTGACGGCGGCGGAAACGGGTACGTCGAATTTCAGGCCGTCGAGGCGGGGCCGATTGCCGCCAATGTGGACACGTTGACGCAAATCGTTACAGCCGTTCTCGGTTGGGATAGTGTTACAAATCCCACGGCGGCCACGGTGGGCCGTGCCGAAGAAAGTGACCTTGCATCGCGCCAGCGTCGGAAAAACACGCTTGGCCTTCAAAACGTTGCGTTGCCGATTGCGATCACGTCGGGGCTTTACGATACCGACGGCGTTCGCTCGTTGAGCTTTCGGGAAAACACGGCCGACACGACGCAAACAATCGACGGCGTGAGCATGGTCGCGCACTCAATTTTCGTTTGCGTTGACGGGGGCACCGACGCCGCAGTCGCTGCGGCCTTGCTCGAACACAAGAGTCTCGGTTGCGCATGGAACGGCTCGACGACGGTAAACGTTACCGAACCGGCAAGCGGGCAAGTTTACCCGGTGAAGTTCTCCCGGCCGACGCCCGTGCCCGTGCAAGCTCGCGTGACCGTGCGCAACGGTAGTTCGCTCGTGGATGTGCCCGCCGCCGTGAGGCAAGCCATTCTTGACTATGCGGCGGGCAAGATCGAAGGTGAGCCGGGGTTTGTCGTCGGCGGCAGTGTATCGGCGTTCGAATTGGCCGGAGCCGTGAACCGGGAAGCCCCGGGCGTGTATGTGCAACTTTGCGAAATTTCCCTCGCATCTTCTACCGTGTGGCAAACTGGCGAAATCGCTATAGGTATCACCGAAATCGCCACGATCAGCGACGCAACCATTCAAGTGATCGTGCTATGAACATTCAACAATTCGACTTTTCTGTCGATTTGCTTCGGGCCTTGCTCTGGCAATATAACGACGCTGCACGGCTTGAAGGATTGTTGCGCCAGAAACAGGCGTGGTACGACACGAACCAGACGGCATATTGGGATGATTGGTTTCGCGACGTGTTTGATCTTCGCACGGCGAATGATTTCGGCCTTTCAGTGTGGGCCGCAATCTTAAACATTCCCCTCTCGGTTTTTGCTCAAGGTGACGCACCCGATAAACCGATTTGGGGATTCGGGGTTTATCGAGAGCCGTTCAATCACGGCAATTTCGCGGGCATTTCAAGTTCAATTCTCACCACTGAGCAAAAGCGGCTCGTATTGCGGTTGCGATATTTTCAACTCGTAAACGACGGGACGGTGCCCGAAATCAATCGCTTTTTCGCTTACCTATTCGCACCCCTCGGCCCCGCGTATGTCGTGGACGGCACGACCATGAACGCTCGCTATGTGTTCGGCTTTCCGCTTTCATCCGAGCTTGAATTGGTGTTGACGCAATACGATTTGCTACCTCGTCCCGCAGGTGTTCGGGTAGACTTCGTTATCATCGGCGAAGCCGACGGCTGGGGCTTTGGCCGCTATCACGAGTCCTTTAATAACGGGAACTTCTATCATGCTTAAATTTTTCCGCATCCCTTTCGCCACGAGCGGCGACCGTACTGCGGTGCCTGACGCCGTGGACGTGAACGGGTTTGTTTCCTATACGGCGGGCTACGGCTTTGACTATCAACGCCAAAAGACCGACCCGGCCGCGAAGAATATTGAACGCGACAAGATGAACGAAATATTTTTCGACATCACGACCGCAGTTGCCGAACTTCAAGCCCAAGGGGTGCCCGACTTCATTACCTCGGCACTCAACGGCGGCACGGCCTACAGTTACGGCGTGAACGCTCTCGTTCGCTATTCGGGCGACTTGTATTTGTCCATTGCCGCCGCCAATACTGCGCTACCCAGCGACGCGACCAAATGGGCACTACTACCTACGCCCGCCCGAATTCAAGGGGCCGCCTATACGAGCGCAGTATCGGCAGGCACTGCCGACGCGATCACGGCCGCATTTACGCCCGCTATTGCCGCGCTACCAGTCGCCCCGGGCACTTTGGTCGTGCGTACTCGCGCGGGGTTCGCCAACGCGACCACGACGCCCACGTTCTCGCCTAACGGCTTGACCGCAAAAACCATCGTCAAGGGCAATAATCTGCCGCTCGTGGCTGGTGACATTGCAGGGGCTGGCGCGTGGATCGAATTGGTTTACGACGCCACTCTCGACAAATGGGTTTTGCAGAATCCCGCGACGGGCGTAACGTCGTCGGCCACGCCTTACCGAGAAATTCAACCCGTAGCGACGCCTACGGTCGCTTCCAACGCCTTGACGATCCCCGGCGTTACGTTCACGCTAGATTTTCGAAAACCCACTCTCGCGGCTGGCGGCGTTGATACTGTCAAAGATACACCCGCAGCCCTCGTAATTCCTGCGGGCGCTACGCTGGGTTCTACGAGCGGCCAGTCAATAACCATTGCCGACATTGTGATGAACAACGGCGGCACGTTGGAGCGCGCAGTCGTCAACCTTGCCGGGGGCATTGATTTGTCCGAAACCGGATTGATCAGCACGACCGCAATTAGCAGTGCCGCCAATTCGGCCAACGTCGTTTATTCGAACACGGCGCGTAGTAATTTGCCCTATCGAGTCGTGGGCATCTACACTTTGACGCAAGCCACGGCGGGCCAATGGGCAAGCGTGGCGAGCGTGGTGCAAGGTGCGGGCGCAATTGCTCTTGCGAATCTCGGCAGCGATAGCCGAACTTTTGTTGATCGCACCGGCTCGCGCGTTAACGGCGGCACGTATCGCAATACGAGCGCGCGCACGCGATGGGTTCTCATTTCGGGATGGGGTAGCGGCGGCACGGGTCAAGTTGCAATCAATGGCTCAAACATCTATACCGGGCTTGGACGTTCGACTTATTTCAACACCCTGCCGATTTTCTTCCCCGTACCTCCGGGGGCAACGTATGTCACGTCAAACATAGACAGCATTTCGCAATGGGTTGAATCCGATTAAGGGTTAGATATGCAAGCGTACCGCGTCCCGAACGACCCGAGTCCCCACTTTCTTTCTGAGGAAGAAATCGCGCGAGGCTGCGAAAGCATGTTGCCCGTCGGATTCGTCCGAATCAATGAGGCCGAGGCGTCAAAAATGCTTGCTGCGCTCAATTCAAAATTGACGCCCGAGCAAGCTCGATTTGACCGAGACGGGCGGCTCGCCCGTTGCGATTGGACGCAACTCGCCGACGCCCCGTTGACCTCGGCGCAGAAAGCCGCATGGCGTGACTATCGGCAAGCCCTGCGCGACGTGCCGAAGCAAGCCGGTTTCCCGACCGCTATTGAATGGCCGGTGGCCCCATGATTACCGCGCTCGTGCTGGTGCTGATCGCGCCCGTTTTGCTGGTCGCATTCTTGAAACCAGCATTGCGATATGCCGACGGCGGCGAGCGTGGTGCATGGGTAACATTCTCGGTATTGGTCGCGCTTATTGCCGACTTGATCGCGGCACATACCTTGTGGGCGCTGGTCGCAGGGTTTCCGCGCAAGCCTTGGGAATGGACAATTAGCGACACGCTAGAACGGCTTTGCGTCACGTCGGGATGGCGGCAACCTCACGCGATCACCCTTGCAAAATGGATCAACAGTAAGTCGCCTACCGGGCGTCACATAAAGGCGGTCGCATGAAAGCATTACCCGACTTCAAACGCGGGGACACGTTTACCGCGTCTTGCGTCTACAAGATCGACGGCGTGCCGACCACGCTTGCAGGCAAAGCGATTGCGGCACAAATTCGCACGGTTGACGGTGCGTTGATTGACGCGCTCGCGGTGGCGATCCCTGATCAAACCGCAAACCCCGGGCAGTTCACACTATCGGCCACGGCCACGCAAACGGCATTGTGGCCGGTCGCAGGCCTGCGGTGCGATATTCAATTCACCCAAGGCGGCGCGGTGCAGAGTACCGACACTTTCCTCGTGCCCGTCGTGCAGGACATTACCAAATGACACGCGCAACCGTCGAAATTACTCTCGCGACTGCGCAAGTCGCCGTCGAAGTTACCATGACCGGCGCGCCCGGTGCCAACGGCGCAGGCGTTCCCGTAGGTGGCGCGCTGGGGGCATTACTGCGCAAGAAAAGCGCGGCCGACTTTGATACCGAATGGGCAGCAACCGGGCACGGCGTTTTCTCCGATACGACGGTTCAATCCCATACCGCGATCAATACGCCAAAGGCCGTCACCTTCAACACGACCGAGGCGAGCTTCGGGATTCATATTGACCCCGCCCATACTTCGCGCGTCGTGTGTGATGTGGCGGGCCTCTACAACTTCCAATTTTCCGCACAAGTCCAAATGACCGGGGGTGGCGGCAATCTTGCTGATATTTGGATTTGGCCCCGTATCAACGGCGTGAACGTACCGCGCTCAAATTCGCATTTGACGATCCACGGCAACGAAACCGACGTGCCCGCGTGGAATTTCATGTTACCTATGCTTGCGGGCGATTACTTTGAACTGATTTGGGTTACGGCTTCGCTTGCAATTACTTTCGACTCCGACCCGGCTCCAGCCTTTGGCCCGAGTATTCCTTCGGTTATCCTTACGGTTGACAAAATTCATCAATAAAAGGGGTAACAAATGGCTGATTTGAGCGCACCCGCCGCCGCAGCGACCGCCACGGGGTTGACAATTTTCGGAGTATCTACCGGCCTTGATCCGGCCGTTCTGATTGCCGGTTTTGCGGGTGGCGTGTGGGCGCAAAGCTATCACCCGCCCATGCACATTTTGCAGCGTGTCGGCCTGACCATGATCGCAAGCGTTATTGCTGGGTATCTCGCCCCCGCGACGGCTTCGGTTGCCGTTTCGCTCGATGTGGCCCGGGGGATTTTCACGGTCGCAACGCTGCAACTCCCGGTCGCGGTACTTGTCGGCCTCATGTCGCACAAGGTAATCGGCCCTGCGATCATGAAATTTGCAACCAAAAAAGCCGACGAGGTAACGAAATGACACACACGCTTCAAGTTATCGCGTTGCTCGCCGCAGTCGTGATTTTTTGGCGCGTCGAGCCTGCAATAAACCTCATGGGCGGCAATTGCCGATTGCCAATTCGCTTCGCCTTTTGGCTTTTGGCCGTGGGATCGGCTGGGCTTGTTCTCTCAATTACGCAAGGTTACGTGCCAAGCTGGCCGGTCACATTGATTTGCGTCGGCTTGGCGATCATGCTCACCTATGAACGGCGATTGCATGGCGTTTTCCAAAGGCCCCGCGCATCATGACCCCGACTCAGCTTCAAGCCTGCACGGGTTGCCCACGCCTCGCGCTGGCCGCAATGTGGTTGCCTGAAATCGAAATGGCGATGGGTGCTTATGGAATCAACACGCCCGAGCGGAAAGCCGCGTTCCTTTCGCAAATCGGCCACGAGTCGGGCGGCCTTGTCTATACGACCGAGCTTTGGGGGCCTACGCCCACGCAAAGCCGCTATGAGGGCCGAAAAGACCTCGGCAATACCCAGCCCGGGGATGGTAAGCGATTTCGCGGCCACGGGCTAATCCAAGTTACGGGGCGGGCCAATCACGCGGCCGCACGCGATCGGTTGCGCGCCAAGTTCCCCGGCATGAACGTACCCGACTTCGAAAGGCAACCCGATACGCTCGCGCAAATGCGCTGGGCCGCCCTGAGTGCCGCCGATTTTTGGGCGGCTCACAATCTCAACAAATGGGCTGATGTGGGTGATTTTGACGGCGTGAGCGACGTTATCAACCGGGGCCGCAAGACTACGACCGTCGGCGACGCTAACGGTTATGCCGACCGCCTCGCAAAGTACGAAAAGGCTCGCGAGGTACTGGCGTGACCCCCGGGCTTTATTTGCGCCTTGGCGGCCTGATTTTGGCCCTTGCTGGGGCATTCGCTGCGGGTTGGGCAGGTAACGGCTGGCGATTGAACGCCGAACACGACCGCGAACGCCTCGAACTCGCCAAGCAAGCCGCGCGCCAGCTTGACGCCATGACCGCCGACCGGGACGCCAAGGCGGCCGCCCTCGTGACTGCAAACGACAAACACCTCGCCAAACTCCAAGGGGCACAAAATGAAACGAATCGTCTTCGCGATTGTCTTCGCACTGGCTCTTGCGGGCTGCGCATCGCGGCAACTTGCCCCCCAGCCCAAGGCCCCGACATTACCGCCGCCCCCAGCGTGGATTCTGGAACCCGAGCCGAGCTTACTCCCGACGCTGAATCGGCTTATTTCACCCTACGCGACGGAATCGGTCGAACCGAAAGCAAGCTCGCAGCCTGCCAAGACGAATTGAGAATCAGGGCCGCGCCTGCCGCCCCTTGAGGCCGTCTTTGTAGCCCCGGGCATACTCTGCCTGCAATCTCTCTTGAAAACGCCTCTCGGCCGCGATACGCCGCGCGTAGGGGCTGGATTCGCTCGGGGGTAAGGGTTGGGCCTCAAGAGGCGGCGGGATCGCCACGGGGCGCAAATCCGGCCGGTTGGCGTGGTGAATGTAGCCGATCAAGATCGCGACGGGCACGCTCACGACCAGCATTGCGACAAAGAACCGCCCGAAGAATTTTAGCATACCGACGCCGCCTTTTTTCGTTCGTCACGCTTCACGCGCGACACAAGGGCGATTGCACGCTCGACCCCTTGCGCTTTGGGCAACTGCCCGCGATCCCGATATTTCTTGCGCAGGGCACGCAGATCGGCGAGGGCTTCGTCGCAAGCGGCTTGCCAAGGCTCAAGGGCGGCCGTGCGCTCGATCACCTCGTTACGCCGCGCCCATGCGTCAAATCGGCTTGTGGCGGTCATGGCGCGGGCCTCGCACTAATTCGGGTCGCCCCGGGGAAACGGCTCATGGCCGCGAGAATGGCGTCGCAGCTTGAGGGCTGCAAATCGCGATAGGCCAAGCGGCCGACGCGCACAATGTAGAACTTCATTTGGCAAACCTCGGGTGAAAGCAATTCAACAGTTTGCCCGCCGTCGGGCTATTATCGTCACGGTCAATATGCCGACGAATACCGAAAACGTCGTGTGAAAAATTGAAATCGTCGGCGGCGAGCAATTCGTCGAGCCGTAACGGTGTACCGTTAGCAATACATGCTGACAAGTCCATGTGCAGCGATAGCCCGTCAAACGCTTTCGCACCGTTAGAAATCGCGAGCGCCTTTGCGCGCGCAACGATTTTTCCGATTCGCACGGCGTCTTCGCGAGTAGTTTCAAAGCTGATCATTTTGAGTTCTCCAAGTGAGGGGCCGAAGCCCCGAGGGTTTAGATTACTTCCACAATTTCAAAGCTGGCGGGCGTCAAGGTCTTGTCCATGAAATAGCCTTTTTCGGCGTACTCTTTGGCGTTAACGTCGATCCAGCGTTGCGCGCTTTCTTTGGTGTCGCAATGCGCATGCACTGCCAGCGGGTTTTGCTTTTCTACGATCTTGAATTTAGCCATTTTGCGTTCTCCGTTTCGTGTTGCGATGGGTGAATTATGCAACACAAAACAGAGTTATGCAATACCTAACTAAAACTAAGGGTTATTGCCCGCTCAACGTGTAATAGCCCACGTCCTGCAACATGCTTTCGGCCTTGGCGATATACCACTCGTAATCTATGTCGCTCGGGAATTCGTCGGGCAGCGTCATGCACGGCCGCGCGCCATAGGATAGCGACACGGTGTTGCCGTTCGTGGCGTACACGATGGGGCCGGGGGCTTGCGTCGAGTAATACCAGCGCACGACCTTACCCAAATACTCGGGGCGTTGGGGCTGGAAACACGAGCGATAGGCCGTCGCAGTGTCTACCGGGTTCGGGAAGTCTTGGCGCGACCATAGGCGGCCAGATTTGACCCAGCCGTAAGCCTGCACTATGGGCACCATTTCGCGCACGAGCGCGCCTTTCTTTGGCCCTTCGCCCCACATTTTCACGCCGCCGCCGTTCACTCGCTGGATTGTCACGAACTTACGAATGTCGCGGCATTGCGTGATTGTGGTCGCGATGGGTACGCCGTTGGCAAGAAACTCGGCCGCAGCGTCGGCGCAGATTTCCACGTCGGGATTTTTCTTTTCCACGAGGCCCGCGCGGCTGTATTCGCCCTTGCGCTTCACGTCGCCGTCGGCCTTGATCGCGAAATAATTATTCACGTCGCGGGAATAGATCGCACGATATTCGGCCGTTTCCATTTCAAGGCCCGTTCGCTTTTGCCACTCGGCGATTAAATGCTCGCTCACGTACACTTTGTCGCGCGGGCACTTGATCACAATGCCGTCGGTGTTGGCCGACACGACGGGGATGCCGTAAAGCTCGTGCCACTCTATGAGCATGAGCAAAGACAATTGCCCCGTGACGGTCGTTTGAATAAGCATCGTCGGCGCGAATAGCACGCTGTACGGCGAGCCGGTCTTGCCGAACGTGCCGTTAATCATGATCTTGCCGCCCGCGTCGCCCGTCTCGGCGTCTTCGAACTCCGTCGAGTTCGTGAGTCCCGCTTTCTTGAGGGCCTTCACCTTCGCTTTGTCGGCGAGTCGTTCGTTTTTAATCGCCTCGAACTCGCGCAAGAAAGTCTCACCCAACGCTGGCGGCCACTCGCCCGAGTTCAAAATCAACGAAGGGTAATAACTCGCCACGTCGTTATCGCGTAGCACGTAAGCGTCGTCGGATTTGTGGACGGCTTTTTTCTCTTGCGAGTGAAGCCCGCCGATCCCGACTTTGTAAGTCGATTGCCCTATGGTGATTTCCAGCCCCTCAATTTGGGGCGGCATTTCGACGGTGCCCGTCGCACCCAGCCGAAACACTGAGGCTTGCACCAGCGCGAGCGCGCGTTGAAGCTGGGGGAGTTGATAGGAAATAAAAGGCGGCGTGCGGTATTGGAATTGCAAGCCGTAATCAATTTCGGGCTTGTATACCCTGCGGCCGAGTGCGATTTGACAGCGAGTGCGCAACACGGCTTCGGCGACCTGCGCGTCGGATTTGCTGCGCAGGTCGAGGCCGTACCGCTTGCCCAAGTTCTCGCGCTGGCGCAATTGTGGTTGCAGCGCATCGAACAACGCCAAAAGCACATCGAGGTCGTTATCGCAATACGTGTCAACTTCAACGATTTGCGCCTCGGTCAAGACCTGCCCCGGCTCGTATGGCAGATCGCGCATGGTTTTGCAGTGAATACGCCCCGCGTATTGCTTTTGCGACCCCGCGCCCGGGGCGACTTCCATAATGTCGATATGGTCGGCCGGTTGCCACTCGGGCAAGTTCAATTCCCAAGGCTTGACGCGCTCGACGATTATTTGATCGTTGAGCCATTTCAATTGCTCGACCGTGTAGCCACACAATGCGGCGCAGATCATGGGCACGTCGTACCCGTTACCGTTGAAACTGATCGTCGTGTAAGCATTGAACAAGGCCAGAATTTGCGCCTTTTGTTCGGCGTTGAATGACTGACCCGCACGCAATGCAAAACTATACGTCTTGCCCCCAATCGGGCGTAACTTCAAAAGCCAATAATTCGGGAAACATTCGGTGTCGTAACCTGCACGCGGGCGGCGACCGTCGGCGGCAACAGGGGGCGGGGGCGGTAGCGTCATTGCGATTTGAACCCCCAGCCGCCGCGCTTGCGGTACATGATAAACAGCGACCAGCAACCGCGCGGCGATACTTGGGTGATCTTGTGGAACTCGCCGAATTTTAGCGTCGAGGTCGTACCCGCGCCCCGCAAATAGGCCACATGGTCGCGTTCCTCAACATACCAGCCGCGCAGGATTATCGAACGTGCGGCCCAAGGGTGATCATGTTCGGGGCCTTCGTCGGGTGCCGCAATGAAATGCACACGCACGGAAATCGGCAAGGGCCAACGGCGGCGCTTCACCTCGTTGTCCCGGTAGGGGTTGAAAAACCAATAGCGGGCCATATAGAGTTGCGTCGGCGACCGCTTGAGGTGATAGTAAGGCGTCGCCAAACTGCGCTCGACAATCCACGCAAAGACACGTTCGCGGGCGCATAACTCGGCGACCTTGCGCCAAAACCAATTGAACATTTGGGAGACTCCAAAAAGCCCCCGGCCCGTGTGGGCGCGAGGGCGTTGCGTTACTTGGCGGCGGGGTCTTTGGCCGCGTCGATCTTGCTGCGAATCCACGCAGCCCCGCCCAAGCGTTCGAGTTTTTCACGCTGCGACGTGCCGAGGCGAATCGTCGTCGTGTGCAAAAACTCGTCGCCGAGACGTGGGCGGCCGCCCGCCCCCTTTTTGGTTGCGGGTTTCTTGGTCATAGCATCATGCCTTGCGCGCGCAATTGTTCGTCAGTCCAACCCTGCGCGACGTATTGGTCGCGAGTGAAGCCGCCAGCCGCCGCCGTCATTTGATAGACGGGCGCGGCAGGGGCTGGCGGGGCCATAGGCGCGGGCGCAGGCATCACGGCAGGGGTAGGCATACCCGGCACCGCAGGAACGCCCCCGGGGCCTGCCAAGAATGCGGGGTTCGGTGGCACGGCCATCGGGGCTGCGGGCAATTGCATCGCCGCAGGGCTACCGACCGGCGCAGGCATTGCCGGGGCTGCGGGCATGGGGCTAGGCACCGCCGCAACCGGGGCAGGGGCTGGCATTCCCGGCAAAGAGGGCACCGCACCGGGTACAGAACCAGCGTGCATTGGCAAGGGTGCAGCCCCTGCGGGCAAAGGGGCGGCGGCACCCCCGAACACTTTCGAAGCATCGGGGCCGGTCGAAATGATTTCGCCCACGCCTGCAAGTTCAACCATACCGAGATTCACGTAAATGCCGGGGCGCTGGGGGTTGTTGTTGCCCTCGATACTGCCCGCGACGCGCACGTAATAGCCACGGGGGATAGCCTTCGGGTCTTGGATTTGCTCGTGCGGCGCGTAGTGGCCCGCGTGGAAACAACGGGGCGCGAACGACGACGAAAACTTGATGACCCAATGACCAGCGAAACCGGCTTTCTTTGCGTTCGGGATTTCTCCGGGCTTCGACACTTCCATGCTATCGCCGTCGGCCAACTTCCAAGAGAAATCACGCGAAAGGCAATTGCCCGCAGCGTCGAACAATGTCGGGAACGCCGAGCGCGCGACCTGCACCATTTGTTGATAGAGGGTAGCAAAGCCGGGGTCGTCTTTGCGAAACGCCACGGCAATAAAGTAGCGTTGCGTCGGCTGGCCCGCGTTGGGGCCGGTCTTCACGACCAGCGGCGCGCCTTGCTGATCTTTGGTTTGCGCTTCGAACGGGTCGCCTTGAACAAGACGACCGACGGGGGTAAGGAACTCGACTTTCATTTGAAATTACCTTTCAGGTTGAGGGAAACTAATTATGTATCACTTTTGACGGGTTCGTCAACTAGCCGCCAAAAATTCTTCGCGCCTTCGACCCGTCGTCTTCGACCAGCTTTGCCGCGCCTGCGGGACGTGTGGCAAATGCGTCGAAAATTTCCGGCCCGATCTTTGCGGTTTTGGCCTTGGCTTTGGCTTGCGTGGGCGTGATCACGTCGGGTTCGGCCGCGAGGTCGAGGCCCAACATTTGCCCGAGTGCCAACACCTCGGCCGGGGGCTTCGTCCACGCAAGGCGGCCCGGGGTCGATTCGAGTGCCCAAAACGGCACCAGCGTACCCGCCTTGATCTTGCTCGCGGCTTGCGCTTCGAGGCCGCTCACGCGAGCTTCGAGCAACGCTTTCGCCCTATTGAGCGCGCGCAACTCAAGGCCCAAGGCGTGCGGCGTAAGTTCGAGCGGGGCGTAATGCTTGCCGTAATCGGCCGCGAAATAGGCGGCACGCTGCAACGCTTCGCAGGCATGGCGGCCCTTGCAGTTCTTGCACGCCTCGGGCTGGGGGCTGGCCGTGGGGAATTGGCTTGTCGCGTCTTCGGCGGCCATTTCCAGCCGGTTAAAGTGCGCGCGCAAATCCGAGGCAACCACACGCCAACGGCGCACGGGGCCGTCGCGATGGTAGGCCCGGGGCTGGATCACGACCATATCGACGACGGTTTCTTGATCCTGCAAACCGTTTATGCCAGCCTCGCCGAGAATGCCCGCCGTGTAGTCGATCAACTGCCAATTTTCGAACGCCTCGACGATTTCGTGCCCGTATTTGAAGTCCCATACGTGCAAGCAAAGACGACCATTTTGCAGGCGTGACCATGCGCGATAGTCGGGTGTCCCCCAATTCTGAGGATGCACCCGAGGGATTTGCACACGCCGTTCGATTGCGAGGTACTTCGCCCACTCGGGGCCGAGGGTTTGCACAATGTCGTCTCGCACAAGTTCGGCCGCTTGCAGCATTTCCAGCGTGACGGCGACCCCGTTCGGGGCTTGCGTGTCAATCGCGACGGGCGTGCCCTGCAAAAGCATTTGCACGACCCAATGCGCGGCGGTTCCTTCGAGGCTTGAAGGGCTGGCCTCGGTTTCAGGGTAAGCCGCTTCGAGGCTCGCCGAAAGTGCGCAGCGCACCCAGCGAGCCGCCGAAGACGGCGCGAGAAAAGCGTGTTCGCTCACAATTCAACCTTTCTCGGCAAGTGCCGCGATAAACGTCGGTTCGGTCGCGCAGTTTTCGCAAATCAAAACCGTAATTTCGGAGTCTTCGAACGGCGTCGCAATCGGCGCGCCATCGCCCATTACATCGGCCAACGCAACGCCCCCGGGGCCGCCGCCGAAAAATTGTTCTAGCCCGTGTTGGCGTTGAGCCGCGCGCATATCGACGCCCATGCGTTCAATTTTGACGCGCCAGAAAAGGGGCAGGCCCGAAGACATGACCCCTTTGCCGCAACAAGCGCAAGGCTTGAAGTCTTTTCGTTGCATGATCAAGCAAACGCGGCCGGGTACATTTGCTTGATCGTCGCCCACACGAGCGGCACGAATGCCGGTTGCGTTTGAAGTGCGACGATATTCGCAAGGCCGTTCGCCGTGGCCGCCTGATTCGTGGCCGTGGGCGGCAGTTTGCCAGCAACCACGAGTGGCGAAATCGCGCTCATGAGTTGTTCAAACGTCGTCGGGTCGGCAGCGACCGAAGGCGCAGCCGGTGCGGCAGGCAGTGAGGGCGCAGCCGGGGGCACGATAGCGGCCGGGGGCAAAGGGGCTGGCGCGACGGCACCCCCGAAGACTGCGGCGGCGTCCATTGCCGGGGCTTGCTCGGCGGCCGGTGCGGGGGCCGCAACGCGGGCGCGCAATTCAGCTTCGACGCGGGCGACCAATGCGGGGTCGTTGATGCCGCGTTTCGCTTTCCAAGTGCCGTCGGCGACTTTGGTTTTCGTGCTGGCGTGAATGCGTTCGTCCCACGGCAAACCCTTGCTATCGAGTTCAACGTCGCTTGCATGGCTCGTGGGGGCCGCAGGTGCCGAAAGGGCAGTCGCCCCGGGCACGGGCATCGGTGCAGGCGTTGCGGGGGCGGCCGGGGGCAACGTCGAAGAACCCGGCGCAGCCTCGGGGGCAATGTGTTGCATTACGGCACCCGCAATAGAGGGGGCAACGGGTGCCGTAATGCAACACAT
>Ga0208186_100004_pt1 | contig 53117 bp, 53 predicted proteins | sample Shrwel1BS1Day23_FD_187537 | JGI IMG/M metagenome (GOLD analysis project Ga0208186, IMG submission 187537) | Subsurface microbial communities from deep shales in Ohio, USA - Utica-3 well 1 S-1-Day23 (SPAdes) (version 2) ... | reverse complement strand
GTAACCTTCTTGGATACCTTCGTGGAAAAGACGTTCAACGTTACCGTGAACTTATCGCTTCATTGGGACTTCGTCGTTAATAAAAAAATGCCATTTGGCATTTTTTTTATTATTTGAAATTAAAAATCTAAAAAAGAAATTCTTCTTTTTTAGATTTTTAAATTTATTTAAGATGTTTTTCTCTTTCGATTGTTGCAGAAATTGCATCAATAACTGTTCCGCCAAAATGGTTTTGTTCTAAGCTTACTACACCTGCTACAGTAGTTCCACCAGGACTTGAAACCTTATCAACTAAAGACCAAGGATTTTCACCACTCTGTAGAAGCATTTCAGCTGAGGCTTTGACTGTTTCAGAAACAATAGCAGTAGCTTGATCTTTAGGAAGTCCATGAAGTACACCGGCGCGAGCCATAGCATCAATAAACATATAAATAAATGCAGGACTTGATCCAGCGATTGCTGCAAAAGTTGAAAAATCTTTTTCAGCAATCTCGTGGACAGAGCCGACTGCTTTAAAAATTCTTTGGGCTATTTCGTAAGCTGAGTCATCAACAAATTCATTTTTGACAATCGCAGAGGTAGATTGACCGATTTGAGCATTGATATTAGGCATTACCCGAATAATCGGTTGATTTTCTGAATCAGCTAGATGTTTTAAGTCAGATAAAGTTAATCCAGCAGCAATTGATATCAATGTTTTATCTTTTGATAAATGATTAATCAGCTGGCTTAAAACAGACGGAAGAACCTGTGGTTTGACAGAGAGAACAATGAAGTCTGATTGTTGAACAAGTTCTTCATGATTTTCAGCAGCTTTAACATCAAGTTCCTCAGCTTGTTTTTTTGTCTTGGGTAAATTGTGACCAGAAATGATGATTTCAAATTTATTTTTATCAAGTCCAGAAATGATAGCTGTGGCCATTTTTCCGACTCCGATAAATCCTATAGTTTGCATAAATAAAATCCTTTCTATCTTTCAGTCCATTTTATCATAATTTAAAGCGAGAAATCGATATGTTAGTATCACAAATTAAATCTAGCTATTTTTTTGAAAAAGATTTGCAAACTTGAAAGTGCTGTGGGCGGGTGAATTAAAAAGATAACGAAAATGGTCAGTGATTATGGTATAATTAGGTAAACATTTTATTTTATTTGTAACAAAAAAGGAGAAATCTATGAATAAATTCGCTATTGTCCTAGCGGCTGGTAAAGGAACACGAATGAAATCAGCACTTCCAAAAGTGTTGCATCAAGTAGCTGGAAAATCAATGCTGGCGCATGTGCTTAAAAGTGTATCCGAAGTGGAGATTGCCAAAAACGTGGTCATCGTTGGACACGAAGCAGACCGTGTAATTGCGACTTTACCTAAGGGAACTCAATTTGTTAAACAGGTAGAACAATTAGGAACAGGACATGCTGTACGTATTGCTGCGGATTTGTTGGCTAATGAAGAAGGGGCAACCTTAGTTATCGCTGGTGATACTCCCTTAATTACAGGCGAAACATTAGGAGCACTTTTTGATTATCATTTTGCCCAAAAAGCAACAGCAACAATCTTGACTGCTATTGCACCAAATCCAACAGGATACGGTCGAATTATTCGGGATGAAAAGGATTCAGTAGAAAAAATTGTTGAGCAAAAAGATGCCAATGCTTTTGAAAAATCAATTACTGAAATTAACACAGGGACTTATATTTTTGATAATAAATCGCTCTTTAAAGCACTGACGGAAATCACAACTGATAATGCGCAAGGTGAATATTATTTAACTGATGTTATTGAAATCTTCAAAAAAGTAGGTCAAACGATAGCTGCTCATATTCTTGATGATTTTGATGAAAGTTTAGGTGTGAATGACCGTTTGGCTCTTTCACAAGCTGAAGCGACAATGCGTAAACGTATTAACCATGAACATATGGTTAATGGTGTGACCTTGATTGATCCTGCAACAACTTATATTGACAGTGAAGTAACAATTGGGGCAGAAACGGTGATTGAAGCAAATGTAACCATTAAGGGGAACACTTTTATTGGTAAAAATGTTTTGATTACAAATGGCAGCCGCATTGAAAATTCGGAAATTCATTCAAATTGTGAGGTTCGTAACTCAACAGTTGAAGAAAGTCGGATGAGTGTTGGAAGTAATGTTGGACCTTATGCTCATTTACGCCCAGGAACTGTTTTAAGTGAAGAAGTTCATGTTGGAAACTTTGTTGAAATTAAAGGCTCAACTCTTGGTAAAGGAACCAAGGCCGGACATTTGACTTACATTGGTAATGCAACAGTGGGTGAAAAAGTGAACTTTGGTGCTGGTACAATTACGGCTAACTTTGATGGTAAAAATAAATTCAATACTGAAATTGATGATTTTGCCTTTATTGGTTCAAATTCAACCATAATCGCACCTTTGCATATTGGTAAAAATGCCTTGACAGCAGCTGGATCTGTTGTGACTGAGGATGTGCCAGATGAAGCAGTTGAAATTGGACGTGGAAAACAAGTGAATAAACTTGGACGTGCGAAAAAAATGCCACATTATCGTGGACAATAATTTAAGATAATAAGAAAGAGTTTCTCGTGAAGCTCTTTCCTTCGATTTGATGAGAGGGAAATTTTACTTTTTCAAAAGTAAATTCCATGGAAAGGGTACAATGTTAAATTTTGATGATAAAAAATTTGAAGAAAAAACTTTGACTAGAGATGAAATTTTTCAAGGAAAGATTTTTCATGTTGTGAGGGATACGGTTAGTTTGCCAGGAGGAACAGAAAGTTTTCGAGAACTTGTTTTTCATAATGGTGGAACGGCTATTGCACCCGTTCACAATAATAAAATGATTTTGGTTGGTCAATATCGTAAGGCATTGGAAAAATTTATTTTTGAAATTCCGGCTGGAAAGCTTGAAATAGGAGAAGAAAAAGACCCCAAGGCTGCTGCGCTTCGTGAACTTGAGGAAGAAACAGGCTACCGAGCAGAAAATTTAACAGAAATCACAGCTTTTTATGGAACACCTGGTTTTTCATCAGAAAAAACTTATGTGTACTTCTCGTCAGACCTAACAAAGGTAGAGCATCCAAGACCCGCTGATGATGGAGAGTTTTTGGAACAAATTGAAGTTACTTTAAGCGAAGCGAAAAGAATGATTGAACTTGAACAAATTGCCGATGCAAAAACAATTATGGCTATTTGGTATTGGGAAATGCAACACTTTAAAAAGGAGGTTGAAGACAATGCCTAAACCACTTTTAACGGATGAGGTAATTGAACAAGCAAACCAAGAGAAGAAAAATCTTGAACGTAGGCTTCAAAGAGAGCTTGAAGAAGATACTGAAATTGCTGAGAAATATGACAGTATTGAAAAAAAATTAAGTAAAAACTCTGTTTATAAAAGTCGAAGGATTGAAAACGCTAAAGCTCAAAAAAGAGGGAAAGCAATTAATAAATGGCTTTTCATTGTTACTTTAATTGTTGTTTTACTGGTGGTTGCGTTCTTTTTGTATTACTTTTAAACAAAATAATTAGAAATAAGGGAAAAAATGAAAATAGGAATTATTTGTGCGATGGATGAAGAAATTCGCATACTTGTTGAAAATTTAGAAAATGCTGAAAAATATACCCGTCATGGTTTAGTTTTTCATAGTGGTTCAATTGGCCGTCACGAAGTAGTTTTGGTTCAATCTGGTATTGGTAAAGTCATGTCAGCTTTGGCAGTTGGATTTTTGGTTGATATTTTTGATGTTGATGCAATTATCAATACAGGTTCTGCAGGAGCGGTAGCTCAAGGATTGGCAATTGGAGATGTTGTGGTTGCTGATAAACTTGCTTATCATGATGTAGATGTCACTGCTTTTGGTTATGCCTATGGACAAATGGCTCAACAACCTCTGTACTTTGAATCAAGCAAATACTTTGTTTCTGAATTGAAAAAGGTTTTAGAAAATGTGCATGTTGGGTTGATTACAAGTTCTGACAGTTTCATCAGTAGTTCTAGTAAAATTGCTGAAATTAAAGAACATTTTCCAGATGTTTTAGCAGTCGAAATGGAAGGGGCTTCTATTGCACAAGCTGCAACAGCACTTGGGAAACCTTTTGTAATTATTCGGGCGATGTCGGATACAGCTGACCATGATGCCAATGTTAATTTTGATAAATTCATCATTGAAGCAGGGAAAAAATCAGCCCAAGGTCTGATTCGCTTGCTTGAAGAAATGGTATAATTATTAAAAAAGCTGTGTTTTATTTGATTAAAGTTTATTAGGGGTGATAAAGTAATAAATCAAACGAAAGTGCCAAATTATCGCTTGTCAATTAAAGTGAAAATAAATAAAATTGGCAAAAACTTGGGGAAACTAAATGTCAGCTCAACAAAAAACAAAAATTGGTTTATCATTAGTTCTTAGTTTAATAATTTTAGCAGCCTGTGGACAACATGTAGCAAATCATACAGGACAAACAAAAGTGAGTGCATCTATTAAGCAGGTGATTCCATCATCTAGCTCCCCATCACTCTATTTTGAGTTGAGTAGTGTGAAAGATTATCTGGCCAGTCAAGGTTATAAACAAATTGATAACCAGGCTTTTCAGCAGGATTTAACCAATAAATCAATGAAAGCAAAGACTTACTGGTTAAATGATGGAACGGATAAAACGCAGCCTCTTGCTAAGGGAATTGGTGCTGTGATTATATTTATGACAGCAGACCAACAATTCAAAATGCTTGCTCAATTTTCTGAGGACCAAAACGCAAATCTGAAAAAACATTCTTGGATAATCGGGGACTACAATATTGATAATCAGTCATTAAAAAATCAAACACTCATAAATGGTTTGGATAGTATCTTTTCAGAAAATAAGTGATTTTAGAGAGTGATAAAATGGATGAGTTGCAGTTGATTGAAGAGGTTAGGCTTTTTCTGCGAAATGATCAACTTTTTGAACATTGTTTAGCCGTGGCAAAGACAGCTGAACAACTGGTAATTGATTATTCAGAGAAAAGTGGGATAGCTCAAAAAGAAAAATTAATTGCAAAAAGTACTGACGAAAATTTGAAGCTAATTTTTACTGATGGAGTGCAACAAAAAGAGATTAGTCAGTCTATCAGTAAGAGTCAAGCTTTTGTTGCTGGACTTTTACATGATATTGGAGGGGTTTATCCAAATCATCAGCGAGTAGAAAAAGCAGAATTATTTGGTATAGAATTACTGACAGAAGAGCGTGAATTTCCTTTGATTATTCATCAAAAACTTTCTAAGTATCTGGCGCGTGAGCATTTTAAAATTACTGACGAAAATATATTGTCAGCGATTGAGTGCCACACAACACTGAAGGAAAATTTTACAGAGTTAGATTTGATTGTTTTTCTTGCTGACAAAATTTCTTGGGATGGTGGGGATAATGCACCATTCAAAGAAGGATTACTGACAGCTCTGTCAGTAAATTTGCAAAGTGCAGCACTTTATTATATAGACTTCATCATCAATGATGGCTTGAAAGTTGCGCACCCGTGGCTTTTAGAAGCAAAGAAAGATTTAGAAAATCAGCTTTCCTAGCTGATTTTTTTGATAATTTAGATTATAATAGAAGAATGTAAAAAATAATAGAATATCATTAATCAAAATCGATAATGATTATTTTTATCGAAACTTTTGTCAGAAGTTTCGATTTATTGGGAGGTATTATGACAGTAACATCAGATTTCACACAAAAACTCTACGAAAATTTTGCTGAAAACACAAAATTGCGTGCGGTGGAAAATGCCGTGACTAAAAATGGTTTGCTTTCATCACTCGAAGTGCGTGGTTCACATGCAGCGAATTTGCCTGAGTTTTCACTTGACTTGACAAAAGACCCTGTAACGAATCAAAAACAATCTGGACGTTGCTGGATGTTTGCTGCTTTGAACACTTTCCGTCATAAATTTATTAATGAATTTAAAACAGAAGATTTTGAGTTTTCACAAGCTTATACTTTCTTCTGGGATAAATATGAAAAATCAAACTGGTTTATGGAACAAATTATAGGAGATGTTGCGATGGACGACCGTCGTTTGAAATTCCTCTTGCAAACTCCACAACAAGATGGTGGTCAATGGGATATGATGGTAGCCATTTTTGACAAATATGGAATTGTTCCAAAAGCTGTTTATCCTGAATCACAAGCTTCAAGTAGCTCACGTGAATTGAATCAATACTTGAACAAATTGCTCCGACAAGATGCTGAAATCTTACGTTATACAATTGAGCAAGACGGTGATGTTCAAGCGGTCAAAGAAGAACTTTTACAAGAAGTTTTTAATTTCCTTGCTGTAACTCTAGGTTTGCCACCACAAAATTTTGAATTTGCTTTCCGAAACAAAGATAATGAATACAAAAAATTTGTTGGAACACCAAAAGAATTCTACAATGAATATGTTGGAATTGATTTGAACAATTATGTTTCGGTCATTAATGCTCCAACTGCTGATAAACCTTATAACAAAAGCTATACCGTTGAATTTCTTGGCAATGTAGTCGGTGGTAAAGAAGTCAAACACTTGAACGTTGAAATGGACCGTTTCAAAAAATTGGCTATTGCCCAAATGCAAGCGGGTGAAACTGTCTGGTTTGGTTGTGATGTTGGTCAGGAATCAAACCGTTCAGCAGGACTTTTGACAATGGATTCTTATGATTTTAAATCTTCATTGGATATTGAATTCACACAAAGTAAGGCTGGGCGTCTTGACTATGGCGAATCACTGATGACTCATGCCATGGTTTTAGCGGGTGTTGATTTAGATGCTGACGGAAATTCAACTAAATGGAAAGTTGAAAATTCTTGGGGTAAAGATGCCGGTCAAAAAGGATATTTCGTTGCTTCTGATGAATGGATGGATGAATATACTTATCAAATTGTTGTCCGCAAAGACCTTTTAAGCGAAGAAGAATTAGCTGCTTATGAAGCAAAACCTCAAGTTCTGCTTCCATGGGATCCAATGGGAGCCTTGGCTTAATTTGTAAATTGAAACATTTAACTTTTGTTAAATGTTTTTTTATTGACTTAAAGTTCACTTCAAGTGTTAAAATAAAAGAATGAATATAAAAAAGGCCGCCGATTTATCAGGAATAAAAACAGATAATATCAGATATTATGAAAGAATTGGCCTAATTCCTAAAATTGCACGGACAGAGTCTGGAATACGAAATTTTTCAGAAGCGAATATTAGAACATTAAAATTCGTCAAACATATGAGAGATGCAGGAGTGCAAGTAGAACCCTTGACACGTTATATGGCATTGGTAACTGAAGGAAATCCTAATACTAAAGAAGAAAGAATTGAAATTCTGAAGAGTCAAGTTGAACAATTGAGAACAGAAATTATTGAAAAACAATCTGCTTTAGATTATTTAACATTCAAAATTGAAAATTATGATGAAGTCATGCTTCCAAGCGAAATGAATTTGAATCAAAGTTCAACAGAAGCAATAAAAATTTGAAGAGGATAAGGATAAATGGAACTTCGATTATTAAAGTATTTTTGGACAGTTGCCACTGCTGGGAGGGTATCCAAAGCTGCTGAGCAGTTATATATTACACAGCCAACATTATCTAGACAAATTAAAGAACTTGAACGAGAATTAGATACTCAGCTTTTTATGCGTGATGGGAAAAAGCTTATCTTGACTGAAGATGGTCAATTTCTTAAAATCAAAGCTGAAGAGATTTTACAGCTGACGAGTAAAACAGTCCAAGTTTTTTAAGACCGGAAAAATGCGGAATTATCAGGACATTTGACAATTGGAGCCTTAGAAGGATGGACAAGTTCCAGCATTGCTAAAACACTTCAAACACTCACAAATAAGTATCCTGCCATCACTTTTACAATCTTGTCAGGAAATGCAGATGACATCAAATGGAAGATTGATAATGGACTTGTGGATGTCGGATTTTTGTTAGAGCCAACGTCTACAGAAAAATATAATGTAGAAAAAATTGGCTTTCCTGAGCGTTGGATGATGCTCACACAATCCGATTCAGAACTTGCAGAATTAGATGAAGTAAGGCCAGAAGTATTTAAAAAACAACGAATTTTGATTTCAGAACGACCAGAAGTTCGTCAGTATATGGCTGATTGGGCGGACTGCCAAGTGAGTGATTTAAATATTATTGGGGGCTTCAATCTTGGATTTCATCTTTTTGAGATTGCTCGTGCAGGAATTGGTGAGGCAGTCGTTACAGAAGGTGCACTCATTAGAAATTATCCAGATTTAAAAGCGATTCCCTTAAGTCCAGAAGTGAAGACATATAGCGTTCTTGCTTGGAAGAAAAATATTCCATTGACACCAGTCACTAGAGCATTTATCAAACAATACTTACAAGAAAATGATTAAAAATTTACTGACCAATCTGTCAGTAAATTTTTTATTTTTTAATATGCTTTATAAGCATAATTAATACTAAAATAAGCATTTTTCATCAGTTGATTTTTGTTTTAAAATAAATTCATGAAAAATAAAAAAACTTTTGGCTTAGTCCTCTTTATTATCTTATTTTCCTATTTTTTAATTTTGATGGATAATTCGATAATTTTCACAAGTACTGTAAAAATATCTCAGGATTTAAATATGAACGAATCAAGCCTTTCTTGGGTTTCAAATGCCTATACCATTACATTTGGAGGTTTTCTTTTGTTGGCAGGACGTTTAGGAGATTTAATGGGTCGGAAAATAATTTTTGTCTCTGGCCTTTTTATTTTTGGACTATCAAGTTTAGCGGTTGGTCTATCTACGTCAACAGAAATGATGATTATAGCAAGAGCAGTTCAAGGAATTGGCTCAGCTATCATTGCGCCAACGAGCTTGGCTTTACTGATGGATAGCTATCAGGGAAATTTTCGAATGAAGGCCATCTCTTACTATGGAGCAACCGCGGGTATTGGTTCAAGTTTTGGTTTAATTCTAGGCGGTTGGCTTACCTCAGCAATTTCATGGCGTGTCGGCTTTTTATTGAATGTCCCTTTTAGTTTATTACTAATTGTTTTAACGCTTGCGAAAGTTCAACAAAATGAAATCAAGCCAAGTAAAATTGATTTTCTTGGAAGTTTATTATCGGTCATTATTTCAGTTCTATTTGTTTACGGAATTACCATAAGTGATTTATTAATTATAGTTGCTTCTTTAATTTTGATTTTGGTTTTTCTTTTATGGGAAAAAAGAATTACTTATGCTCTCATACCTTTAGAGTTATTTAAGAATCGAACTCGAACAGGTTCTTACATTGCTCGTTTTACTTTTATGATGGCCATGTTGACTTACTGGTTTATTCTTCCACAAATTATGCAAAAAATGTATCACTTTTCACCATTAGAGTCAGGGTTTGCTTTTCTGCCTTTAACACTTGTTAATTTTATTGCTGCTCTATTTTTGCCTAAATTAACAAAAGCTTTGGGAAATAGTAAAGTCATGATTTTAGGACAAGTGATTTTACTGACAGGAATGTTTTTGTCATTTATATCACAACCAGAATGGGGATATTTTTATGCAATGGCTTTTCAAATGATGATTATTGGTCTTGGGCAAGGCTGGCTACTTGCCCCACTTACAGCGGCAGGTGTGGCAGGAGTTTCCCCGGAATTATCAGGAGCTGCGTCGGGCTTAACAAATATGATGCATCAACTTGGAGGACCGGTAGGTTTATCAATCGTTGTTCTATTTAGTTCATCTGCCATTGATTTAAGTGCTTATTATCATTTGATAATGGCTTTCATTACAGTATTTTTACTGATAGGATTTTTAGTTTTAATTTTCACGAACCCAGTTAATGAAAAATAAAAGGAGAAAAAATGCAAAAAAAAATCGTACTTAATGATGGAAATATCATTCCTCAATTTGGCTTGGGAGTTTATCAAATTCCTGAAGGAGAAGCAACTGAAAATGCAGTCAAAGAGGCGCTGAGATTGGGATATCGTCATATCGATACCGCCCATGCTTATCAAAACGAACGCTCTGTTGGTCGAGCCATTCATTCTTCTGGAATTCCAATTTCTGAAATTTGGATAACTAGTAAACTCTGGCCTTCTGATTATGATGATGCTTCACAAGCCATTGAGCGAATGCTTGAACTATTAAATCTTAAGCAAATTGACCTGCTTTTACTTCATCAGCAGGTTGGAAATTATCGTAAAGCTTGGATTGCTTTGGAAAATGCTGTCAAATCAGGAAAAGTAAAATCAATTGGAATTTCAAATTTTGATGGGGAGAGATTGGTTGATTTATTTAACTTTGCTGACATTAAACCAAGTGCTCTTCAAGTAGAAACACATCCTTACCATCAACAAAAAGAACTCCAAGAATTTCTCAAACCTTATGGGACTAAAATTGAAAGTTGGTATCCTCTTGGACACGGCGATCAAAGACTACTTGATGAAAGTCGTTTAAAAAAAATAGCCCAAAAATATAATAAGACAGTGGCTCAGATTATCTTACGCTGGCATATTCAAGAAGGAATCATAGTTTTTCCACGTTCAACTCGAGTCGAACATTTAGCCGAAAATATCAATATTTTTGATTTTGAATTATCCTGTACTGAAATCAAAGAAATTCGTAAGTTAGATAAAAAGCAACCTTATTTTACAATGACTTATGATGAACAAGTCCAAAATTTTTTGTCATGGAAATTGAAAGATTGATATTAGATTAAAACAAAGAAAGTTACTGACAGTTTTAAAAATGATATACTTTAAAGAGTTAGAACATTTAAAAGAAAATAAAAATCAAGCTTAATACGTCTTGATTTTTATTTATTTAAAAAAGCAAAGGAGTCATGATGAAAAAAATTGCAATCATTGGTGGTGGAATAATTGGGATGACCTTAGCGAATTATCTGGACACTGATAAATTCGAGATAAGTCTTTTTGATGATGAAAAAAACCAAGCCACTAAAGCGAGTGCTGGAATTATTTCACCATGGCTTTCTAAAAGAAGAAATCAAAAATGGTATCAACTAGCTAAAGATGGTGCAGCATTTTTTGAAAAATTAAAAACTGATTTTGACTTAACTGATGAAGTATATGAAAAATGTGGGACCTTATTTTTACGAAAAAATTCAGACTTAGAAGAGTTAGAGAAGTTAGCTTTAGAAAGAAGAAAAAATGCACCAGAGATGGGCGAGATTAAGGTGCTCTCAAAAGAGGAAACCGTCAGCTTATTTCCATTACTTAAGCCAAGTGAAAGTTTATATCTATCGGGAGGAGCACGATTAGATGGAAAAGCTTATTTAGCACATTTGAAAAAGCGATCACAAGCAAGAGGAGTGAAATTTTTTGCGGAGCGTGCAACTATTCTAAAAGCAGACGAAAAATGGGAGATTGTTCATCAAGGAGAAAGTGATGTTGTAGATGATTTAGTACTTTGCCCAGGTCCGGCATTAAAAGAACTCCTTTCCGAAATAGGGATTGATGTTGATGTTCGGCCTCAAAAAGGACAATTGCTCTCATTTAAAACCGATTTTGATACTAAAGATTGGCCGGTTTTATTTTTAGAAGGAGCAGCAGATATTATTCCCTTTCAAGAAGGAGAAATTCTCATAGGCGCAACTCATGAAAATGAAAAAGGTTGGGATTTATCAGAAAGTGAAGCTGCTTTTTTTGATTTGACAGAAGGGATTAAACCTTATTTTTCAGAAAGTAAGTTAATAGAGTTTCCTTATCACTATCGCGTAGGAACGCGAGCTTATTCGGCAGATTTTTCTCCTTTCTTTGGTCCGCATCCAGCTTTTTCCAGTCTAGCTTTTGCAAGTGCATTAGGCTCATCTGGTTTAACAACGGGTCCATACATTGCCTATTTGCTTGCTCAGTATTTTAATCATCCGGAAACAAAATGGGATTATTCAATTTATCAAAAAGATATAAATACTTATCTAAAATAGTAGAAATAAGAAGAAAAAAGACTAAAAAATTGTTTGAAAAAATTATGTAAAAGTCAAAAACAGATGCTTTTGTTGATTTACATAATTTTTTTATAGGCTACATAATCAAATAAAATGACGAATTGAGACAGGTTTTTTTCTTTAAAAATGATATAATGATTTCATGGAAAATACAGATTTGATTTACGGATTGCATGCGGTCACGGAAGCACTAAATGGAGACCTTGTCAACAAGCTTTACGTTCAAGAAGATTTGCGCGGAAAAAATGTTGAAAAAATAAAAGAACTCGCACGAATTAAGAAAGTTAATATATCATGGACTCCCAAAACAGAATTAAATAAGCTGACAGAAAATGGAGTCCATCAAGGATTTATGGCAAGGGTTTCTGAATTTGCTTACGCTGATTTAGCAACGTTGCTTCCAGAATTAGCGGAAAAAGAAGAAGCTACAATTTTAATTTTAGATGAGTTGACAGACCCTCACAATTTGGGTTCTATTGCGCGTACAGCTGATGCAACTGGTGTGGATGCAATTATTATTCCAAAACATCGAGCAGTTGGTATTACACCGACAGCAGTTAAAGCATCAACAGGTGCCTTACAACATGTGCCCGTAGTTCGAGTAACTAATCTGTCACAAACTTTAGATAAACTAAAAAGTGCTGGATTTTGGATTTTTGGAACAGATATGGATGGTACGGTTTATAACAAATGGAATACTAAAGGAAAAATTGCTTTGATTATTGGCAACGAGGGACACGGTATTGGTCAGAACCTCAAAAAGCAAGTCGATGAAATGATTACAATTCCGATGGTAGGACATGTGCAAAGTCTTAATGCGTCAGTAGCAGCAAGTATTTTGATGTATGAAGTTTTCAGAAATCGTCTTTAATATTTACTGATGAAATTAAAGCTTATTTCTAATCACAAATAGGCAAAGAGTGTTCTTTAAACAAGCTGTCAATGAAGCACCATTGCTGTCATTTGTAATAAAAAGAAAGGATTTTTATGACTTTTCAAATCATGACCGACTCAACATCAGACTTGAGTCAATATTATCTTAAAAAAAACCATATTGAAATATTAGGAATGACCGTAACAGTTGGTAATCAGACCTATGAAACTATTGGAGAAGAGGCGCTAGATAACAGTACACTCCTAACAGCAATCAAAAAAGGAGCGACGGTTCACACCTCCCAAATCAATTCGGGACAATTTTTAGAAGTGTTTAAAAAATATGCCTTGGCTGAGGAAGAACTTCTTTATCTTGCTTTTTCATCTGGGCTTTCTGGAACTTATCAGTCTGCCCTTATTGCACAAAATATGATTTTAGAAGAATTTCCTAACGCAAAAATAACAGTTATTGATACACTTGCGGCGGCATCAGGAGAAGGATTCATCGTTGAAGAAGTTGTCAAACTTAGAGATGCGGGGAAATCACTGACAGAAACTCTGAAAGTCTTGGCAGATATCATCCCACGTTTACAGAGTCGTTTCATGGTTGACGATTTAAACCATCTTGCAAGAGGAGGCAGAATACCAAAGGCTGTAGCATTGGTTGGAACGATGGCGAATATCAAGCCCTTACTTGATGTTGATCCTGCAGGTAAATTACGACAAGTGACCAAAGTTCGTGGGAAGAAAAAAGCGATAAATCAAATGCTTGAAAAAACGCTTGAGGAAATGGATACAGCTTATCCACGTTTGGTTATTTCTTATTCGGGTACAGATGAAGTAGCTCAAGAAATCAAAAAACAAGCTATGCAAAAAAATGGAATTAGCGATGTCGATGTTCGTCCGCTCAGTCCAACAATTGTAACCCATACAGGAGACGGGACGATAGCAATTTTTTCAATAAGTAGACAAAGTAGAGAATAATTTAATAAAAAACTGAAAAAATCACAGGTAAACTCTTGTTTTACTGTGATTTTATGTTAAAATAATTAATGAGTGTAATTGTATATAAAATTATCTGTACACTTACCTAATTTATTGAAAAAAATATGAATCGTGATGTGTGAGGGAAAGGAGTCGCTTTTATGGCCAAAAGTGGACTTTATACAGGCGTAGATATCGGGACAAACACAATAAAGGTGCTTGTTGCTGAATACGTCTCAGGTGAAATGAATATAATTGGTGTCGGAAACGCAAAATCCGATGGCCTTAAAAATGGAATTATTGTAGATATTGAGAAGGTAGCACAAGCATTACGAAAAGCTGTAAATGCTGCTGAAGAACGCGCCGGAATCACGATTGATCGAATTAACGTGAGCATTCCAGCAAATTCCCTCGAAATGGAACCATGCCAAGGTATGGTCCCAATTGTTAGTGATACAAAAGAAATTACAGATAACGATGTGATTCAAGTCGTTCAAAACGCTTTAATGCGTGGGATTGTTCCTGAAAGAGAAATTATTGCTGTAGAAACAAAAGAGTTTACAGTGGATGGCTTTACAGGCATATCAGATCCACGTGGAATGTTTGGTGTTCGACTTGAAATTCGTGGGGTTGTTTACACTGGCCCTAAAACTCTTGTTCACAATGTTCGTAAAGTTGTTGAACGTGCTGGATTGCTTGTTGACAATATTGTTATTGCTCCTCTTGCAATGGCACAATATGTGCTCACAGAAGGTGAACGCGAATTTGGAACAATCATGGTTGATTTAGGTGCTGGACAAACAACAGTTAGCATTGTAAAAGATCAATCTTTGAAATTTACACATACAAGCCCTGAAGGTGGCGACTATGTGACTAAAGATATTTCAACTGTCTTAAATACCTCTGTTTCGGCAGCGGAAGACTTGAAAGTCAACTATGGTGAAGCAAGTACTGAACGTGCAAGTCAAGATGAGTATTTCCTTGTTGATGTTGTTGGTAAAGATGAACCAGAACAAATCACAGAATACTACCTCTCACAAATCATTGAAGCGCGAATGACTCAAGTCTTTAATCGCGTACGTCAAGATTTGGAACACGGACACACATCAGAAACTCCTGGAGGACTGATTTTAGTCGGTGGGACAGCTGCTATGCCAGGTGTTGTTGATTTAGCAACAAAAATCTTGGGAATGAATGCTCGTCTTTACGTTCCTGGAGAAATGGGCTTGCGCAATCCTGCGTTCGCTCAAGTCATTAGTGTAGTTAATTATATCGGAAGTCGAAGTGATATTGATGTTTTAGTATCACAAGCTTTTTCTGGCGATTATGCCTATACGGCAGCTGAAGAAACTTACGTTGCTCCTGTTCAAACAATCGCACCACAAGTGACAACAGTAGCCGACGTAGAAAATGATTTCTACACTGAACCTCAATCGCGTCCAGTTGCAACTCAAAAAGTAACTGAGCCCGAAGAAGAAAAAGAAGGTCTTGTTGACCGTGCCAAAAGTTTCTTTGGCAACCTCTTTGACTAATCTGAAAGTAAAAACGGAGAAATAAAAACATGGAATTTTCATTTGATACAGACTTAACTTCTGGTGCTGTAATTAAAGTTATCGGTGTTGGTGGTGGTGGTGGTAATGCCATCAACCGTATGATTGAAGAAGGTGTTTCTGGCGTTGAATTTATCGCTGCAAACACTGATGTACAAGCTTTGCGTAGTTCAAAAGCAGATACAGTAATTCAACTTGGCCCAAAATTGACTCGTGGTTTGGGTGCTGGTGCACAACCTGAAGTAGGTAAACGTGCAGCTGAAGAATCAGCTGAAACTGTTTCACAAGCCCTTGAAGGATCAGATATGATTTTCATCACTGCTGGTATGGGTGGTGGAACTGGTACAGGTGCTGCACCAGTTATTGCTCAAATCGCTAAAGAACTTGGTGCTTTGACTGTCGGTGTTGTTACTCGTCCTTTCGGTTTCGAAGGTTCAAAACGTTCATATTTTGCAACAGAAGGAATTGAAGCTCTTCGTGCAAATGTTGATACGCTTCTTATCATCTCAAACAACAACTTGCTTGAAATTGTTGATAAGAAAACTCCATTGACTGAAGCATTACGTGAGGCTGATAATGTTTTGCGCCAAGGTGTTCAAGGGGTTACTGATTTGATTACTAACCCAGGAATGATTAACCTTGACTTTGCCGATGTTAAAACAGTCATGGAAAATAAAGGTGATGCTCTTATGGGTATCGGAGTTGCGACTGGTGAAGAACGAGTTATCGAAGCAACTCGCAAAGCGATCTACTCACCACTTCTTGAAACTACAATTGAAGGAGCTGAAAATGTTCTTTTGAATGTGACAGGTGGAATGGATATGAGTTTGATTGAAGCACAAGATGCTTCAGAAATTGTTATCCAAGCAGCTGGTAATGATGTTAATATTATGTTAGGTACAGCAATTGATCCTAACCTTAAAGATGAAATCCGTGTAACAGTTGTTGCAACTGGTGTTGCTAAAGAAGATGCAGATGAAGCTTTGGGATTGCAACCAGAATCACGTCGTCAACCTAATTTGACACATAATTCTAATATGCAACATGCTCAAACAAGTCGTCCAATGCAAAGTCAACAACAACCGCAAGCGACTCAACAAGGACAAAATCAATCTTCAGCATTTGGAGATTGGGATATTCGCCGTGAAACTTCAACACGTCAAAACGTAAGTAACACACGCGATACTTCTTCAGTAACAAGTTTTGGTGGAGTACCAACTACAGATGAAGACCTTGATACACCACCATTCTTCCGTAAAAATTAATCTATGACGATTAAAGAGAATGTTAAAAGAATACTGAATAATGTGGATGCAGCAAAAGCTGCGTCTTCTTATTCTAATCAGTCAGTTTCAGTCGTTGCTGTAACAAAATCTGTTGAAGCTAATCTTGCACGCGAAGTATTTGAAAATGGAATTTCACATTTGGCAGAAAATCGGACAGAACTTTTTCTAGAAAAATATGAAGCTCTAAAAGATTGTGAGATTACTTGGCATCTAATTGGTAATTTACAAAGACGTAAAGTTAAAAAAGTTATTAATTATGTTGATTATTTTCATGCATTAGATTCTTTGAAATTAGCGCAGGAAATAAGTAAGCGAGCTGAGCATCTCATTAAGTGTTTTATCGAAGTTAATATTTCTGGTGAAGAAAGTAAACATGGTTTTTCTGTGGATGAGCTTAAGGAAACTTTAGCTGATTTCTCTGAGTTAGAAAATATTGAAATTGTTGGATTAATGACAATGGCTCCGTTTGATGCGACTGAAAGCGAATGTAATGACATTTTCGGACGAATGAAAGAATTACAAGTTGAAATTTCTGAAATGAATCTTCCAAAAATTCCCTGCACAGAATTAAGCATGGGAATGAGTCGGGATTATGAAATTGCCATTAAAAATGGAGCAACTTTTGTTCGAATCGGCACAGAATTTTTTAAAGATTTATAAGCTTAAAGATTAACGTAAACAACGGAGGAAAATATGGCATTTAAAGATTGGATGAATAATCTACGAGATTATTTTGTAGAGGATGATGAAGAGTTCAACGAACCTACACGTCCTGTGCAAGAATCTAGGCCAACGGTGGCATCTACGCCAAAACCAAAGGTTGAAGAGCGGAAAGTGCAAGCAGACTATCAAAGTCGTCGCCCAGCACAAACAACTCCAAAACCGCAAACACAAACAGCAGCGCCAAAACGCTCTGCTTCAACTTTCTCAAAACCTATGCCTGAAAAAATCGTACAACAACAAACCGTTTCGCAAGCTCAATCATTAGCTGCAACGGTCTCTACTATTGCAATTAAAGAACCACGTGCCTATGCAGACATCATGGAATCAGCACGCATCGTCAAAAATGGCGAATGTGTACTTGTCAATTTTAAATTTATGGGTGACGCTCAAGCGCGTCGTTCAATTGACTTCATGACTGGGGTGGTCTTTACCCTTGATGGTGATATTCAAAATGTGGGTGGTCAAATTTTCTTGATGACTCCAGCGAATATTACAGTTGATGCAGCAAAAGAAATGTCTATCTTAGCTGGTCAAAATTTTGAAAGTTATGATATTTACTAATGCCTATTATAATTACAATAATAAACTGGCTTTTACGTTTATTGGATTTTTATTCAATTATTTTAATAATTTATGCCTTGATGAGTTGGATTCCAAATCTTTATGAAACTTGGTTTGGACGGTTAATTGTTAAGGTTTCTCGCCCCTATTTGAGTTTATTTGAAAATCTACCATTACAAATTTGGGGACTAGATTTCACAATCTTGGTTGCTCTCATTGTTTTGCAATTTGTTCAACGGTTCATTATTATTGTATTTAATGGTGTATTCCATTGATTACCGAAAATGTTTATCAACACTTTCAAGCAAATGAACATCATTTTATTGATCGTTGTTTAGATTGGATGAGTCAAGTTGAAGAGACTTATTCGGTAATAAGTACATTTTTTCTTAATCCTCGTGAAGTAGAGATTTTGAAAACATTAGCAAATAAAAGAGAAGTCCAAGTTTTTTCTAGCGCGGAGTTAGCACAAACAGAATTAGTCAAAATAATTTTGGCTCCAAATTTTTATGTGCTTGACAAAGATGATTTCGATATTGCTTTACTGGAAATATCTTATGCAATCAAATTTGTTCAAATTTCACATGCACAAGTCTTAGGGACTTTCTTAGGACAAGCAGGTGTTAAACGCCAAGAATTAGGTGACATCATTGTTACTGACAGAAAAATTCAGATTTTTGTCAGTAAACATCTTGTCGAAAGTTTTAAATCGATTGATAAAATTGGACGAGCAGCAGTTAAGATTGATGAAATTTCACTGACAGATTTAGCTCAAAATACTGAGCGAGCTATTCAGGAAGTTGTACTTCTTGATGGTTTGCGGATAGATAAAATGATTGCTATCGCTTTCAAAATCTCTCGCAATATTGCTACAAATATGTTAGAATCAAAGAAGGTTAAGATTAATTACCAAGAAATTGATAAAAAAGATTTCTCTGTTGGAGCTGGTGATTTGATTAGTGTCCGAGGGTTTGGACGCATCAAAATTTTGAGCCTCTTAGGCTTGACTAAAAAGGGAAAACAGAGAGTTGAAATAGAACTTATTAGAAATCAAAAAAAATAGTTTCTAAGACGAAAATCGCTTTGATGAGATTTTCTAAGGATAAAGAGGAGTGATTGATGGCATTAAATAGTTTAGATGTTCAAAACAAAACCTTTAATCCACAATTTCGTGGGTTCAGTAAACATGAAGTTGATGAATTTTTGGATATCGTTGTTCGAGATTATGATGAATTTGCTCAAACAATAAAAGATCAAGAACGTGAATTAAAAGCATTACGTGAACGCGTGAAATATTTTGATGACATGAAAGATTCATTGAATAAATCAATTGTCGTTGCTCAAGATGCTGCTGATAATCTTCGTGAACAAGCGAAAAGTGAAGCTGACACATTAAAAATTAATTCTGAAAAAGAATCTGCAGAAATTATTGCAAATGCTGGACAAAAGAGTTCGTTAATAATTGAAGCGGCTAAAAAAGAAGCTGGTAATATTTTAAATGCTGCTTCTGATGATGCTCGTAAGTTAGTACGTGATACTGATGATTTAAAACGCAAAATGCGTCTCTATCATCAACGTATGACTTCGATTATTGAAAATCAACTTGCTTCTATTCAATCAGATGATTGGGCTGAAATTTTCAAACCAACACAAGATTATTCAATTAATCCTGAAGAAAAATTGCAAATGATTATTGAAGAACATTTGGAAAACGCTGAATCAACTTTAGTAAAAACCCAAGCAATTCAACCTTTAACAGATGAAGAAATTGAACAAGCAAACGAAAACGCTGAAGAGCCAGAAGTAGAAGTTGAGCCGATTGAGTCTTCTGAAAATATTGAAGAAACTGAAGTTCCTACTGAAGCAAAAGAAGAAGTTGCTGAAGTGACTGAAACAGTTGCTGATGAAAGTCCTGAGCATTCAGAAATTGATACACCTAAGGCTGATGATTCAGAAATTTTTCCAGAATTAGAAGCGAAAGCACCAGCTGAAACAACTGAGCTTGTTGAAAAAGATAATCAAGAAACAATTGATTTAAGCGAATTAAAAAATTAAAATCAGACCAAGATGAGAAAAAATATAATTAAAGCAAGCGAGTGATGATGGAAGACTCGTATTCCCTATTTTTCTTATTATCAGCTGATTGAATTTCTAATTTTACTGACAGATTTTCTTATCTCGAATTAAATTAGAGAAATCTTGAACTGAACTCAAAGTAAGTTTAAGCGTATCGCACGTTACGCGATTAGAGTTTCTGTCAGTAAGTTTTACTGACAGAAAAAATGAAGGTGGTACCACGGTTTTTCGTCCTTTACGAAAGGCCGTTTTTTTGTTTAGTTCAGAACTTTAAAGGAAGTCTTGGGTTTATAGCTCAAATAAAAGATTGCTTTTCATGGGTGAGAAATAAGATAGTTTTCTTTTACATTAGATAAATTATTTTATTAGATTATCCACAAAAAAATAAAGATTAAAAAAAAAGATTAAAAAATAGAAAGAAGAAAATATGAAAATCAAAGATACTTTGAACTTGGGAAAAACAGCTTTTCCAATGCGTGCAGGCTTACCAAATAAAGAGCCCAACTGGCAAAAAGATTGGTCAGACGCTACGCTTTATGAGAAACGTCAAGAATTAAATGAGGGAAAACCTTCATTTATGCTCCATGATGGACCTCCCTATGCAAACGGGAATATTCACCTTGGACATTCTTTAAACAAAATTTCAAAAGATATTATTGTTCGTTATAAATCAATGGCAGGATTCCGTGCTCCTTATGTTCCTGGTTGGGACACTCATGGTTTGCCAATTGAGCAACAACTTGCTAAAGCAGGTATGAAGCGTAAAGAGATGGACTTGCTTGACTATCTTGAAGAGTGCCGCAAATATGCGATGAAACAAGTAGACATGCAACGTTCAGACTTCAAATCACTCGGTGTTTTGGCCGATTGGGATCGTCCATATCTGACTTTATTGCCAGAATATGAAGCGGCTCAAATTCGCGTTTTTGGGAAAATGGCTGAAAAAGGATACATCTATAAAGGACAAAAACCAATTTATTGGTCACCTTCATCTGAAAGTTCACTTGCTGAGGCTGAAATCGAATATCAAGATGTTCGTTCAGCATCAATTTTTGTGGCATTTAAAGCTAAAGATACTAAAGGTAAATTACCAGAAGATGTGGAATTTGTAATCTGGACAACAACACCATGGACAATTCCATCAAATTTGGGAATCTTTGCTCATCCTGACTATGATTATTCAGTTGTAGCAGATAATGGTCGTAAATTTGTAATTGCCTCTGAAATGCTTGAGGCCGTTGCTGAAAAATTAGAATGGGAAAATCCAGAAGTCCTTCAAACGATTAAAGGTTCTGAATTAGAATATATGGTTGCAAAACATCCATTCTATGACCGTGAAACTTTAATCATGAATGCAGATTATGTTACTCTCGATTCTGGTACTGGTCTTGTACACGTTGCCCCAGGACATGGTGAAGATGACTACTTCGCAAGTCGTAAGTATAAATTGCCTGTTCTTTCACCAATTGATAACCGTGGTTATTATACTGATGAAGCCCCTGGACTTGAAGGACTTTTCTACGATGAAGGAAATAAAGTTGTCAGTAAATGGCTTGAAGAAAAAGATGCCTTGTTGAAACTCGAATTCTTCACTCACAGTTATCCGCATGATTGGCGCACTAAAAAACCAGTCATTTTCCGTGCCACACCGCAATGGTTTGCTTCAATCGATGACTTCCGTCAAAATATTTTGGATGAAGTTGAAAAAGTAGATTGGGTTATTCCATGGGGTAAAACTCGTTTATTCAACATGGTTCGCGACCGTGGGGATTGGGTCATTTCACGTCAACGTGCTTGGGGAGTACCATTGCCAATTTTCTACGGTGAAAATGGAGAACCAATTATCACACCAGAAACAACTGAGCACGTAGCTAAACTTTTTGCTGAATTTGGCTCAAAAGTTTGGTTTGAACGTGAAGCAAAAGACCTTCTACCAGAAGGATTTACTCATCCAGCTTCACCAAATGGTGAATTTACAAAAGAAAAAGACATCATGGACGTTTGGTTTGATTCAGGTTCTTCTTGGAATGGTGTCCTTAACGAACGTGACTATCTTAGCTTCCCAGCGGATCTTTATCTTGAAGGATCAGACCAATACCGCGGTTGGTTCAATTCATCTATTACAACCTCAGTGGCGGTAAATGGTATAGCACCATATAAAGCAGTTCTTTCACAAGGATTCGTTTTGGATGGTAAAGGTCGCAAAATGTCTAAATCAATTGGAAATACAATTGTGCCAAAAGATGTCACTAAGAAATTTGGTGCCGATATTCTCCGTCTTTGGGTGGCCTCAATTGATACCGAATCAGATGTTCGTGTATCTATGGATATTCTCAGTCAAGTCTCTGAAGTTTACCGTAAAATCCGTAACACTTTGCGTTTCTTAATCGCAAATACATCTGATTTTAATCCTAAAGAAGATGGAATTGACTTTGCTGAACTTCGTCCAGTAGATAAATATATGCTTGTGAAATTTAATGAACTTGTAAAACAAATCCGTAAAGCTTATGATAATTACAGTTTTATGAGTGTATACAAATCAATCATTAATTTCATCACGAATGATTTGTCATCGTTCTATCTTGATTTTGCAAAAGATGTGGTTTATATTGAAGCCGCAAATTCACCAGAACGACGTTCAATGCAAACAGTTATGTATGTTATTTTGAAAGATTTGGTAAAAGTTCTTGTTCCAATTTTGCCTCATACAGCAGAAGAAACATGGACTTACTTAGAGCATGAACCAGAAAATTTTGCTTATCTTGCAGAAATGCCAGAAGCAGCGGAAATTCCAGGTAGTGAAGAACTATTAGGAAATTGGCAAGAATTCCTTGACTTCCGTGATAAGATTTTGAAAGCTTTGGAAAGTGCTCGTGAAGCGAAACTTATTGGTAAATCATTGGAAGCAACAGTGACAATTTATCCAAATGAAGTTGTACGTACTTTACTGACAGCAATTGACGAGAATGTTGCACAACTTTTGATTGTATCAAACTTTGTAGTAGCGAACGGAACTGTAAGTGATGCACCAGAAGCAGCTATGAAATTTGATGACCTTGCTGTTCTTGTGGAACATGCCGCTGGTGATGTTTGTGACCGTTGTCGCAGAACTGATGAAACAGTTGGACATAACGCCAATGAAAATCTCAAAATGCTTTGTGAACATTGTGCACATATCGTTGAAAAAGAATTTCCAGAAGTCCTTGTAGAAGGCTTTGAAGATTAATATATAAAAAAAGTTACTGACAGATTTGTCAGTAACTTTTTTATTTTAAAATTTAATAATTACAATACAGCGAGCATTGATGCAAGAACGCTGAAAAGCGTTAGAACGACCATGATAATCACAACGATCATCGTGACTTTTTGGAAAGTACTTTTTTGTGGTTTTTTATATGCCATAAGTTCCTCAATAAGAATATTTTTAATTAATTGTAACAAGAAAAAGAAGACTTTTCAATTAGTTTGGGTCTTTTTCATTATTCGTTTCTTTTGGAGCTAAGAATTTAGCGAAAGGGTCTTCTTTTTTTTCAGGAGAAGGAACTGTCTTCTTATCATCATCAGTCACTAAGTCAACAGTTGAGACACCTAAATCATCCATCATTTTGTCAAAATCATCACGTTTTCTAAAAGTTAGTCCCATTATATTCTCCTTGGAATTAAATAATTTACAGTGCTCGAAAAGAGAAGAGCAACACTAGAACCATTTTACTACTTAAGAGATAAAAAAGCTAGATATATGAAAAAACTTATTGAAAAAATGCGATTAAAGGCTGATAAGACTTGCATTTCAAAACGATTTTAAGTATAATGATAAGGAACGGTAGATTGCAATTATGCAGACTACCTATAATAAAACAAATTCCCCAAAGGAGACATTTTTAAAATGGCTAAAGAAGTATACGACCGTAGCAAACCACACGTTAATATTGGTACTATCGGACACGTTGACCATGGTAAAACTACCCTCTCAGCTGCAATCTCTAAAGTATTGTCTGACAAAGGTTACTCTAAAGCGACTGACTTTGCATCTATCGATGCTGCTCCAGAAGAACGCGAACGTGGTATCACTATCAACACTGCTCACATCGAGTACGAAACTGAAAAACGTCACTATGCCCACATCGACGCTCCAGGTCACGCGGACTACGTTAAAAATATGATCACTGGTGCTGCCCAAATGGACGGTGCAATCCTCGTTGTTGCTGCAACTGACGGACCAATGCCACAAACTCGTGAACACATCTTGCTTTCACGTCAAGTTGGTGTTAAATACCTTATCGTCTTCCTTAACAAAGCAGACCTTGTTGATGATGAAGAATTGATGGAACTCGTTGAAATGGAAGTTCGTGACCTCTTGAGCGAATACGACTTCCCAGGTGACGATATTCCTGTAATCGCTGGTTCAGCACTTGGTGCTTTGAACGGTGAACCACAATGGGTTGCTAAAGTTGAAGAATTGATGGACATCGTTGATGAATACATCCCAACTCCAGAACGCGACACTGACAAACCACTCCTTCTTCCAGTCGAAGACGTATTCTCTATCACTGGTCGTGGTACTGTTGCTTCAGGACGTATCGAACGTGGTACTGTTAAAGTTGGTGACGAAGTTGAAATCGTTGGTATCAAAGAAGAAACTAAGAAAGCTGTTGTTACTGGTATCGAAATGTTCCGTAAAACACTTACTGAAGGTCTTGCTGGTGATAACGTCGGTGCACTTCTCCGTGGTATCCAACGTGACGAAATAGAACGTGGTCAAGTTATTGCTAAACCAGGTTCAATCACTCCACACAAACTTTTCGAAGGTGAAGTTTACGTATTGAGCAAAGAAGAAGGCGGACGTCACACTCCATTCTTCGACAACTACCGTCCTCAATTCTACTTCCACACAACTGACGTTACTGGTTCAGTTAAACTTCCTGAAGGAACTGAAATGGTAATGCCTGGTGACAACGTGCATATCGACGTTGAATTGATCCACCCAGTTGCGATCGAACAAGGTACTACTTTCTCTATCCGTGAAGGTGGACGTACTGTTGGTTCAGGTATCGTTGCTGAAATCAAAGCTTAATTATAAAACTAAGCAAATAAAAACTGTCATTTATGACAGTTTTTTTATATAAAATTTTAGTAAAATAAAAACTCCCATAGGGAGTTTTTTAAATTTCTGATTTTGTAAATACACCGCGGTCAACAAGTGCATCCATTTGGAAATAAAACTTATTTTGAATCATTTCATTCGCATTTTTGAAAATATCAACATTGCGTAATCCTGATTTGTCAGTAACTGAAAGCTTAAAACCACTTAAATCAGGATTAACGATAATTTTTAATAAAAATCCTTCATTTGAATTTGGAACTTCTTCAAGAAGTCTCTTAAATTCAAAATTACCAATTTTAGTTTGGATAAAAGTTGTATCTTTTAGAGTGAATTTTTTAACGGTAGGCGCAAGTTGATAAACATACTTGCTTCCCTCTAAATGTTTTTCTGTGATAAATGCCATTGCATTCTCCTGACTAAATATTAATTTATTTTAAAATAGAACTAAGCTTTTCAACAAAGAGATTAACTTCATCAAGTGTGTTTAATTCTGAAAATGAAATACGAATATTTTCTTTGAGTTTATCAGAATTTTTTCCGTAAACTGCCTCAAGAACGTGAGAAGGTTCAATTGTTCCAGCAGTGCAAGCAGAACCAGTTGAAATTGCAAAACCAGCTAAATCCAGTTTCGTCAGTAATAAATCATGATTCTCATTTGGAAAAGCAAGATTAAGAACATGAGGCATACTTGGACCAAAATTATTTTTATAAAAAGGAATTTCTTGTTCTTTTAATTTACTGAGCAAGTGGTGATTGAGTTCTTCGACTGCTTGATAATTAGATTCAATATTTTCAAGTGCGAGTTCTAAGGCCTTAGCTAGACCAACCAGTGAGTGAAGATTTTCTGTACCAGCCCGTCTTTTTTCTTCTTGTTCACCACCATGAATCAGAGCATCAAAGTGAAGAAGTTCATTATAGTATAAGAAGCCGACACCTTTTGGTCCATGAAATTTATGAGCAGAAGCAGATAAGAAATCGGCGCCAATTTCAAGAGGGTGAACTGGAATTTTTCCCATAACTTGTGTTGCATCAACATGGAAAACGGCTTGATGTTGACTCAAAAGTTCTCCGACTTCCTTTACTGGAAGCAGTTGTCCTGTTTCATTATTAGCCCACATCATGCTGACTAAAATTGTGTCTGGACGCAAGTTTTTTTCAATGAGTGCCGCTGGAAAAGTGCCATCAGCATTTGGTTTTACAAAAGTCACATCAAATTTATAACGGTCATGAAGGTATTGAACAGTATTTAAAACAGATGGATGTTCAATAGCTGTAGTGATAATATGATTTCCTTTATCTCTATTTGCCAAGGCATAACCAATTAAAGCTTGATTATTGGCTTCGCTAGCGCCAGTGGTAAAAATGATATTTCGACTTGGAACTTCAAGAGCAGTGGCGACCGTTTCACGGGATTTGCGAACAATCTGACTAGCAGCACGTCCGAGAGTGTGGATACTTGAGGGATTTCCAAAATTAGTTGATAAACTTTCTGATATTGCGGTGATGACCTCAGGAAGAAGTGGAGTAGTAGCTGCGTTATCTAAATATATAATTTTATTTTTCCTACCTTTCGTAGTAATTAGTGGATATTTTTATAAGGATTTAATATTTTTTGTAAAAGTTAGTGTTTTATCTTTGCATACTTTACTGATAGAAAGATTATAATTTTTCTATCAGTATTAAATCGTTTCCTTATCTGATAAGCTCTATTTTAACATTTTTTTATCTTTTTTATCTGAATCTTGATAAGTTTATTTGCTAGATTGAAATATCAAATTGAACGATTAAACGTCATCTATTGATGGTATATTTCTCTATTTAATTATATAATATTCTTAGGGAGGGTTTTATTATGGTTGAACAATATAAAAATATTTTAGTCGCAGTAGATGGTTCAGAACAATCCTATGATGCACTTCGGGAAGCAATCGAAACCGCTCAAGCGAATGATTCACAGTTGAAAATATTGTATGTTTTAAATGATAAGCTGGCAAATATTCCGGTACATTTGGATACAATGACACTTTATAAAAGTGTACAAGAGCATTCTGATTATGTGGTGGATCAAGTTCAAGGATATCTTAAAGATACAGAAGTTAGTTTTGAAATTGTCCGTTTAACAGGAAGCCCCAAAAGAGAAATTATTAATTATTCAAAAGAAAATAACATTGATTTAATCGTTCTAGGTTCTACAGGTCTTGATGCCATTGACCGTTTTATTATCGGTTCAACAACACAGTATATTGTTAATCATGCCTCTTGCAACGTGATGGTTGTTAAATAAAAAAGAGAAAAGTTGTCATTAGATGACTTTTTATTTTTCTAAAAGAATTATAAAAATACCAAATCTAGCTTGGTATTTTTATTGTTTTAAATTAGAAAATTCTTTTAATCTTGAGGTTTTTCATGTTCAAAAAGTGGAGAAACTGGACGTCCTTCATGAATACGAAGAATTGCACTAGCTAAGTATTCAGCGGCACTTAAATATTTCACGTTCAAAGGCTTACGGTGCTCAGTAACTACAGAGTCTGTTACTAAGATTTCTTTTATGTCTGCTTTTTCAAGAACATCAGCAGCATTTGTTGTGAATAATCCGTGACTGGCAACAGCATAGATTTCGCTGGCTCCAGCTTCGCGAACGACATTCGCAGCGTTAGCAAAAGTCACCCCTGTATTTAAGATATCATCAATAAGAATTACTTTTTTACCAGCAACATTACCGATCACATAACCATTTTCACGATTTTTATCATCATCTTCATAGTCAACAATGGCAATTGCTGATTCTAAGTATTCAGCAAGTGAACGTGCACGTTTGATACCAGAATTTTTAGGAGCAACAACGATAACATCGTCACCAAATAAACCATTTTTACGATAGTAATCAGCAAAAAGTGGAACAGTGAAAAGATTATCTACAGGAATATCGAAGAATCCTTGAACCTGAACAGCATGAATATCAAGAGTGAGTACGCGGTCAGCTCCAGCTTTAACAATCATATCAGCAACTAATTTTGCTGTGATTGGTTCACGAGAAGTCGCAGTACGGTCTTGACGAGCATAGCCAAAGTAAGGAATTACGATGTTAATCGTACGAGCAGAAGCACGTTTACATGCATCAATCATGATAAGCAATTCCCAAAGGTGATCATTAACAGGGCAGCTGGTTGATTGAACGATGAAAATGTCTTGACTACGGACACTTTCTTCCATGTTAATCATAATTTCACCGTCAGAAAACTGTTTTGAAGAAAGTTTTCCTAGAGGAACTCCTGTAAATTGGCTAATTTTCTCAGCAAGACCAGGGTTTGAGTTTAAGGCAAAAAGCTTTAAGTGTGAATCAGAGTAAACCACGATTTCTCTCCATTTTCTTTTATGAAATAATATAGTTCTATTTTAGCAAAAATATGATGATTTTCATAGTCTATATCGATAAATATCTTTGTGAATTAATATGAAAATAAAAGTTAAGAGTATTTAGAAAAAATTTTATAAGTGAAAAATAAATTCACAAACTTAAAATTCTAATAATTTAAAAAAGCGCTTTAAACGTTTAAGAATACGCTTTTGAAAACATTTTCAAAAAATGGAAAAAGTAAAGTTTGTGAAACTTGCGGCAAAGTCTTGCGTTTACATAAGTGAAGTGTTACAATGGTTCTGTAAGGTTCGTGAAAGCTAAGTGTTACGAACAAATTATTTATTTTTAGGGGAATTAAAAATGAAAAAAACAAAAGTGATTTCAGTTCTTGCTGTTTCAGTGCTCTCAGTTTCTTTACTTGCCGCTTGTGGAAGTAATAACTCATCAAGTAGCTCTGATAAAAAAACAGAACAATCATCTAAAGCAGAAGTTTTTGCTGGTGCAACTCAAGGAACAAGTAACTTCTCTGATTTGCAAAAAGGTTTTGCTAAAAATGGTGCTTGGTTGAATGCAACTAAAGGTGATATGAACGCTTCAGGCAAAACTTTGACTGTTGAAGGACTTTTCTTGGGTGACGGACAAGTTGCTCGTAAATTGGCAATCTACAATCAAGATAGCAGCCATAAAATTACTGCTCGTTATACTTTGACAGTTGATAAAATTGAAGTGAAATCTCCTGGTTTCTATATTTCAAATGGTACTGTTAAAGGAAATGTTGATGTATTTGCAACTGGCTTCCACGGACAAACTGGTACAGGTGTTGAAGGACAAGCAACAATTGATGGTAACTTGACTTTTGCTAGCCAAGACCTCCTTGACGCTTACAATAAATTACCAGATGCTCAAAAAGTTAAAGTAACTGGTACAACTTCAGTTGTTAAAGGTGATGTTGTTTCATTCAAACCTGGTGGAATTACTGCCGGTGCTCATGGTAATGTAACTTATTCATTTGAAGGAAATGGTACAGATACAAAAACTGGTGCAACAACTCGTACTGCTGATGTTTCAGTATTGAAAAAAGCACTTGGTAAAAATGGTGCTTGGCTTGTAGCTACTAATGCTGACGTTGATGCTTCAGGAAAAGACCTTACAATTGATGGAACTTTCCTCAATGAAAAAGCGGCTGTTCAACGTACACTTGCGATGATTAGCCAAAATGATCAACACCAAGTAACTAAATCTTATACATTGACTGTTGGACGTTTGATTGTTAACTCACCAGCCTTTGACCTTGAAGGTGGTAATATTAAAGGTGACGTTTATGTCGGTAAAGATGCTTCAATTGAAGCTCGCGACATGAAAGGAACTGATGGTAAATCAATCCAATCTGAAATCACTGGAAATCTTTACTTTGCAACTCAAGAACAACTTGACACTTACAAAGCTCTTCCAGCTGCAAATCAATTCAAAGTATCAGGTGAAGTTGCTGTAAAAGCCGCTAACTAATGAACTAAAAATTGTCTAAAAGGCTCTCTATGAGCCTTTTTTTCTTTCTCAAAATATAGTATAATGGGACATACGTGTAGTTCTATACAAAAATGAATTTGTCAGCAAAAAGTTTACTGACAGAAAAGAAAATCACTCATCAGAAAAAAATTTACTGACAAAATAATCAGTGATGACAATTTGATTTTTGTTTAGAAACACGTAGACTAAAAATAATGCAAAAGCAGGAGACTGGACTGTTAGAAAAAATTCTAAGCATTTCAAGTCAAGGAGAATAACATTGGCAAAAGAAACATTTTCAATCGAATTTGCAGGACGAACTTTAACTGTTGAAACAGGTCAAGTTGCAAAACAAGCAAATGGAGCTGTGGTTGTACGTTATGGAGATACAACAGTTTTGACAGCTGCTACAATGGGTAAAATGGCTACAGGTGATTTCTTCCCACTACAAGTGAATTATGAAGAAAAAATGTATGCTGCAGGAAAATTTCCAGGAGGTTTTAACAAACGTGAAGCGCGTCCTTCAACAGATGCGACTTTGACAGCTCGTTTGATTGACCGTCCAATTCGTCCAATGTTTGCCGAAGGTTTTCGTAATGAAGTGCAAGTAATCAATACTGTCCTTTCTTATGATGAAAATGCGTCTGGTCGTGTGGCAGCTATGTTTGGTTCATCTCTTGCTCTGGCAATTTCTGATATTCCATTTGATGGTCCAATTGCTGGTGTTGAAGTTGCTTATATTGACGGAAAATATATCATCAATCCAACTGTTGCAGAAAAAGAGGCTTCAAGTTTGGAACTTTCTGTTGCTGGAAACATTAATGCCATTAACATGGTTGAGTCTGGGGCAAAGGAATTGTCAGAAGAAGTGATGCTTGGTGCACTTTTGGCTGGACATAATGCTGTTAAAGAATTAATCGAATTTCAAAATGAAATTGTTGCGAAAGTCGGAAAAGAAAAAGCTGAAGTTGAACTTTTGCATGTTGATGAAGATTTGAAAGCCGAAGTTATTGCAGCTTACAATTCAGATTTACAAAAAGCCGTTCAAGTTGAAGAAAAACTAGCGCGTGAAGCAGCAACAAAAGCAGTTAAAGAGGCAATAATTTCTGTTTACAGTGCAAAATATGAAAATGATGAAAATCTATCAATCATTTTGCGTGATCTTGCTGAAATTCTTGAAGGAATGGAACATGCAGAAGTTCGTCGTCTGATTACCGAAGATAAAATCCGTCCTGATGGACGTAAAATTGATGAAATTCGTCCATTGGATGCGGAAATTGACTTTACTCCACGTAGTATTACACACGGAACTGGTTTATTTACTCGCGGTCAAACTCAAGCCCTGTCAACCTTGACTTTAGCACCAATGAATGAAGCGCAAATTATTGATGGCTTAAATGATGAATATAAAAAACGTTTTATGCACCACTACAATTTCCCACAGTACTCTGTTGGTGAAACTGGACGTTACGGGGCACCAGGTCGACGTGAAATTGGTCACGGAGCACTCGGAGAACGGGCTTTAGAACAAGTCCTTCCTTCTTTGGAAGAATTCCCTTATGCTATCCGGTTAGTTGCTGAGGTATTGGAATCAAATGGTTCTTCATCACAAGCTTCAATTTGTGCGGGAACACTTGCACTGATGGCTGGGGGTGTGCCAATTAAAGCGCCAGTTGCTGGAATTGCTATGGGCTTGATTTCGGATGGAACGAACTATACTGTTTTGACCGACATTCAAGGACTTGAAGACCATTTTGGTGATATGGACTTTAAGGTTGCGGGAACTCGTGAAGGAATTACTGCTCTCCAAATGGATATTAAGATTTCTGGAATTACACCAGAAATTCTTGCCGAAGCTCTTGCTCAAGCCAAAACTGCTCGCTTCCAAATCTTAGACGTGATTGAAGCAACAATTGCGCAACCGCGTGAAGAGTTGGCGCCGTCTGCTCCTAAAATTGATACAATTACGATTCCTGTAGATAAGATTAAAGTGGTCATCGGTAAAGGTGGCGAACAAATTGATAAAATTATTGCAGAAACTGGGGTTAAAATTGACATTGATGATGAAGGGCTTTGTTCAATTTTCTCTTCTGACCAATCAGCGATTGATCGTGCTAAAGAAATTATTGCTGAACTTGTTCGTGAAGCAAAAGTTGGCGAAGTTTATGAAGCAAAAGTGGTTCGTATCGAAAGTTTTGGTGCCTTTGTCAATCTCTTTGGCAAACAAGATGCTATGGTTCACATTTCAGAAATGGCTTGGGCACGTACGGCCAAAGTTGAAGATGTCATGAAACTAGGTGATGTAGTTAAAGTGAAAATCATGAAGATTGATGATAAAGGACGTGTTGATGCGTCAATGCGTGCTTTGATTGAAAAACCAGAAGGCTATGTTGAACCTGAGCGTAAACCACGTGAACGTCGTGATAATAAGGACCGTCGTAATGGAAATGGATTTGATCGTCGCAACAACGACCGTAATAACCATAACAACAATAGCGGAAATCATAGTTTTGAACTTCGTGAACGCAAATCACACGTTGACCATGAGTTTCCAGAGCTTTCAACTAAAAAGCCAGAATAAACTGAACTTTAAAATGGAAAAGCTGTAAAAATAGACCTAAAAAAGCTAAAAATTTACTGATGAAAATACTAGCCTATTCCTAAGTGTTCTCTAGGCATTTCGTACGGTGTTGTCCCTTTTTCTATCCGCTCAAGCGAATGAAATAAAGGTAAAGCGCCGAAGGTTATGTTATGACAGAAACAGGCGAGGAATAATCTTAAATTTGTCAGTAAATTATTTGTTTACTTAGCTTGTAAGTAATCACTGACAGGTCTGTCAGCAAAAAATATGTCTAATTATAACCTTAATCCAGAATTGGATGAACGTCTGCGTGTCTCATTAGCAAATCCAGGATCATTTATGGAAGATTTGTCCTTGGTCTATGCTTTTCACCAATTCCCAGTACTCGCCCCAAAATCAGTCTTTTTTGTTCCGATTGAAGACCATAAGGCTTTACCTGTCTTTACAACAGAAGAAGACTTGGAAGTTTTTCTGTCAGAACTGACAGATTTTGAAACAGAATGGGAACTTCACTCATTGATTGAGATATTGGATCAGTTAATGGAAACTGATATTGATATTTTGGCAATCAATCCAAAATTGCCTCAAGATGAAGATAAAGGAAATACGGTTTATTTCGGAACACCGGAATTAATGCAATTTTTGATTCATTATACGGAAATTTTGAATAAAGTTTTCAGTCCAGAAAACACTTCTGCTGAACAAAGAGAAAAATATTACTTCGTACCAGCTTTTGTGACTACAACGAATCAAAGAACTTTTCCAAATTTAATCAATCAAGAAAATGAAGAATATCTTCCTGTTTTTGATAACTTAGACAGTTTGGCTAAATGGCATAATGAAGATTATTTTAGTCAAGCCTTTAAAGAAAACAATGGCCAAGTATTACTTTTGAAACTTGATGAATTGTTGAAATCAGATTCTGAAACAATGAATGATTTAGGAAAAAGCCTTGGAATTACTGTAAATCCATTAGATTTTTCACAAGAAGAAGTTCAAAATTCAATGGTTACTTGGGAAGAATTGGCAAGAGATTAAATGAATTAACAGAGTAATTAAGTCTCGGCAGCATTTTTTTAACAACAAGGCCCACAATGCTTATGGTATAATTACTGTAAGTATTTTTTAGCGAAGTAGGAAAAAATGAAAGAAAAAAAGAAAGGTTTTTGGTCTGAAGCGATTCGGGTGACCAAGGAAAATGACCCAGCCGCTCGAACGGCATTAGAAGTGTTGTTGACCTATCCGGGAGTAAAAGCACTTGCGGCTCACCGAATTTCACATTTTCTTTGGCGCCATAATTTGAAACTTTTAGCCCGGATGCATTCCCAATTTTGGCGCTTTTGGACGCAAATTGAAATTCATCCAGGAGCTGAAATTGCTCATGGTGTCTTTATTGACCATGGTTCAGGTTTAGTCATTGGTGAAACGGCGATTGTAGAATCCGATGTAAAACTCTATCACGGAGTGACCCTGGGTGGAACGGGTAAAGACAAGGGGAAGCGGCATCCAACCATTAGACAAGGTGCCTTGATTTCGGCTCATTCACAGCTTTTGGGCCCAATCGAAGTTGGGATGAACGCAAAGGTAGGAGCAAGTGCTGTTGTGGTAACAGATGTTCCAGCCGAGGTTACTGTTGTCGGCATTCCTGCAAAAGTTGTTCGAGTTAAAGGTAAAAAGGATTTGGAACGGATTACAAATCTTGAAGAGCAACGTGAAGCGAGCTATCATTCGTCACATTTGTGAGGAGGAATGAGAAGTGAAAAAGAGAAAAGTAGCTGTTTATGAAGGACATATGCTTAGCACTTTAAAATCGTTTACTGATGCGGTAATGTCTATTATTGCGACGATTATGGTTTTAGAGATTCCTTTGCCAAAATTTATTGGAACTAATCATTATGATTTTCGTGAAACAAGTAGTTCACTCATTATTTTCTTTGTGAGTTTTCTAGTTGTTGTTTCATATTATTTTCAGTTTAGTAAGTTTTTTGGACGGATAAAGAAAATGAGTGGTTGGCAGATATTCGCCTATACGATTTTTCTCATGCTTGTTTCACTTTTCCCCTTTATGACTCAAACTGATAATGGTAGTCATCCCGCTTATTTTACAATAGTCTATGTTATATATATTATTGTGACCTCACGGTTTGCTTCTTTGATTATCAAAGCTGCTTATCGTTTAAACGAAGTAAAAATCAATAGGCATCAGGCACGCAAACCTTGGGATTTGTTAGCTATGTCAGTGATTGCTATTGTGATTTCGAGTCTTGGTTATTCTGCTTATACAGGAATACCATTGCTCTATCTACCAATACGTTCTCTTGTAACCTCAATTGTTTATGATGAAGATTAAGAAGGAAATAGAATGAAAATATATAACACTTATAGTCGACAGTTAGAAGATTTTCAACCGATTGAACCTGGAAAAGTTAAAATGTATGTCTGCGGACCGACCGTTTATAATTACATCCATGTGGGAAATGCTCGCTCAGTTGTTGCTTTTGATTTAGTCAGAAAATATTTGGAATTTCGGGGATTTGAAGTTGAATATATCTCTAATTTCACAGATGTTGATGATAAAATTATTAAGGCAGCTGCCAGTGAAAATATCAGTACAAAAGAACTTTCAGAACGCTATATTGCGGCATTCTATGAAGACACTGATTTATTGAATGTCAAAAGAGCCAGCCAAAATCCAAAAGCAACGGAATTTATCGAAGCGATGATTGATTTTATTCAAGAACTTTTGGATAAGGACTACGCTTATATTTCTGAGGGTGATGTGTATTTCCGTGTAGCTAAATCAAAAGATTACGCTAAATTGGCAAATAAAAACCTTGCAGATTTACTTGCAGGTGCATCTGGACGTACGGATGAGGAAACTAATTTAAAAGAATCACCAGCCGATTTCGCCCTTTGGAAATCTGTAAAAGCTGATGAAGTTTCGTGGCAAGCCCCTTGGGGAGCAGGACGTCCGGGTTGGCATATTGAATGTTCTGTCATGTCAACTTCATTATTGGGTGAAACGATTGATATTCATGGAGGGGGAGCAGATTTAGAATTTCCTCACCATACTAATGAAATTGCACAATCTGAAGCAAAAACAGGTCAAAAATTTGTTAATTATTGGATGCACAATGGTTTTGTCAATGTTGATGGTGAAAAAATGTCCAAATCATTAGGAAATTTCACAACTGTCCATGAATTACTTCAAGTTGTTGACCCACAAATTTTACGTTTCTTTTTGACAACAACTCATTACAGAAGACCGCTTAATTTTACTGATGATGCACTGACAGAAGCAGAAAATAATATTAAAAAAATAGAAAATGCTTATCGACATTTGGATGACCAAGCTGAGTCCAATCTATCGGCTTTGACAACTTTTAGAAATGATTTTGTGGCTGCTATGGATGAAGATTTCAACATTGCTAATGGAATGACTGTTTTTTATGACTTTGTTTCGTGGGTCAATAAAGGAAATGGGGGAGCTGAGGTCAAAGCATTCTTTGATCAGGTTTTAGAAATATTAGGCATAAAATTTGAAATTGAACAAAGTTTAGATAGTGAAATCGAAGCGATGATTGAAGAGAGACAATTGGCACGAGAAGTCCGTGATTTTGCGAAATCAGATGAAATTCGTGATGCTTTGAAGGCTCAAGGAATTGTTCTTGAAGATACAAAAGATGGGGTACGGTGGCATCGTGAATAAGCAACAAGCAGAACTTTTAAATGGAATTGCCCTTGCCTATGTGGGGGATGCAATATTTGAAGTTTTTGTCCGCGATTACTTGTTAGAAAAGGGGCTGACAAAACCCGCTTTCCTTCAAAAAAATGCCACAAAATTTGTGTCAGCTAAAGCGCAAGCAAAAATCATCAGAGCCATGGAAGAAGTCGATTTTCTTACGGAATATGAACTCACATATTTCAAAAGAGGACGTAACGCTCACTCTAAAACTACGGCCAAAAATACCGATGTTGTCACTTATCGGATTTCAACTGGTTTTGAAGCTGTCGTTGGGATTCTTCACTTGACACAAGAAAATGAGCGTCTTAAAGAATTTTGGAATTTTTGTGTCGAAACAATCGAAAAAGATACAGCCTAAAGATTACTGTCTGACAGAAAAAAAGTATTAAGCAAATTATTTTAAAAAAAGAAAAAAATCCGCTAGAATAGGTATGCAAAGATACAAAGAAAAAAACAGCGGAAAGAAGAAGAGATGTATAGAGTAGTTACAATGTACGGCACCGATGAGCCATGGTGGTTCTTTGAAGGCTGGAAAGAAGATATAGTTTCAGTAGACGAATTTGATGATTTTTATAAAGCTTTAAAATGGTACAAAAAAGAATGGTTTGAGATGGCTGAGAATTTTAAAGAATTCACTAGTAAGTCAGGATTACAAACCGCATTTTGGCAAAATGGTGATGAAGAATGGTGTGAAGATTGTGTAGGCTATTTGCAACGTTATCACAGTATTGCTTTGCTTGAAGATTGGCATGCGATTCCTCTTGAAAAAAAACGTTCAGGTTATAGTAAAAAATCAGGGGAGCTTCCTGAGCGATTCTGTTCAATGAAAAACGAAAATTAAAAAATGAGAAAGTTTACTTTTTAGGAAAACTTTCTTTTTCTTTTGTAAAATGACTGTGAGCATTTTAGTGGTAAGAGACTTGAAATTATATTATAATTATTTTATAATATAAATCTAATGTTAGGAGAGGCTATGAAGAAACCATTAATTATATTAGATGGATTTTTAATATTACTTATTATGATTCTTGGATTGACCTTGCTCCACAATATTCAAGAACAATCTAAAGAGTCTTCAATTTCGAATACTGCAGGTAGTCAGCAAAATTCGATTGAAAATAAAAAAGAAATAAAAAAAGTTGGACTAAAAATAAATACTAAAGAGGTTAAAAAAGGTAATTTTTTGACTTTATCAGGACTGTGGAAAAATCGTCAAAGCAAAAGTATCGTTGTTTCAGGTCCATCAGCAACTTTCGGTGATATTCAGTATGAACTTGTCTTAGAAGGGGTAACTCCAGAAAACGAACTCCCTTATCTAAAACTAATTGGTGAAGGAAAAGATTCTGGGAAATTCTTAGGGGTCTATCCGCAAGGAAGTGCTATTCCTGTCAGGTTGGCTAATGGTAGAATTGACTATGCTGGGCAGTATGACCCTACAGATAAGAAAAAAGACCGAATTATTCTTTTTGACGATTATCTCTCGGCACAAGATATTCTTGGACAAGTTTTATATCGAGAATTGGAAGAAATTTTGTAAATAGTAATAGATTTACTTGATTTTGAAAATGATAAGAAAATAGTCTTGAAAAAAATGATAAAATGAGTTAAAATATCATTATCTTAGATAAGAACTCGATGGTCAAAGCTCGGGAAAATATGACAAAAAACTTTTAAAAATTACTGACAAGAGGGTCAATTTATTGATTTTCTTTCAGTAACTGATGAGAGGATTTTTTGACATGTTTTTCACAGCTTTGGCTTTTTTATTTGCAAAATATTTATGTTTAATGTGTACAAAGAGTGAGCATTAAATCGTTAGATAAAAGAATTGTCAGTAAGTTTGGCAGTTCTGTCAGCAGTTTTGCAAAAACTTTTATCAAAATAAAAAGAAAGGCGAATTTTAAAAAATTCGTAGTAAAAAATGAATTTTCAAGAAAATTATGATGTCATCGTCATCGGAGGAGGACATGCGGGTGTTGAAGCTTCGCTTGCGGCTGCACGCATGGGTTCTAAAACGTTATTGATGACGATTAATCTTAACATGGTTGCCTTTATGCCATGTAATCCATCAATTGGTGGCTCAGCTAAAGGGATTGTTGTCAGAGAAATTGATGCCCTAGGTGGGGAAATGGGACGCAATATTGACAAGACCTATATTCAAATGAAGATGCTTAATACAGGGAAAGGTCCAGCAGTTCGTGCCCTCCGTGCCCAAGCAGATAAAGATGAATATGCTGCTTCAATGAAAAATACAGTTTCTGACCAAGAAAACTTGACCCTTCGTCAGGGAATGGTTGAAGAACTCATCCTTGATGATGAAAAGCAAAAAGTTATCGGTGTTCGGACATCAACAGGAACACAATACGGGGCTAAGGCTGTCATCATCACGACTGGGACAGCTTTACGTGGGGAAATTATCATCGGTGAATTGAAATATTCTTCTGGACCAAATAATTCTCTTTCATCAATTGGTTTAGCAGATAATTTACGTGAAATTGGTTTTGAAATTGGTCGTTTTAAAACTGGAACACCGCCACGAGTTTTGGCAAGTTCAATTGATTACGATAAAACAGAAATCCAACCAGGAGATGAAGCACCAAATCATTTTAGCTTTATGAGCTCTGACGAGGATTATCTAAAAGACCAAATTCCTTGCTGGTTGACCTATACTACAGAAAATAGTCATACGATTTTGCGTGATAATTTGCACCGTGCACCACTTTTTTCTGGTATTGTTAAAGGAGTAGGTCCGCGCTATTGCCCATCCATAGAAGACAAAATTACTCGTTTTGCTGATAAACCTCGTCATCAACTCTTTCTTGAACCAGAAGGACGCAATACAGAAGAAGTTTATATCGGTGGACTTTCAACTTCAATGCCTGAAGATGTTCAATTTGATTTAGTAAAATCAATTCCAGGACTCGAAAATGCTAAGATGATGCGTCCAGGTTATGCCATAGAATATGATGTGGTGATGCCTCATCAACTCCGTCCTACTCTTGAAACGAAATTGATTTCAGGTCTATTTACAGCCGGACAAACAAATGGAACTTCAGGTTATGAAGAAGCGGCTGGCCAAGGTTTGGTTGCCGGAATAAATGCCGCTCTTAAGATTCAAGGAAAACCAGAATTTATTCTTAAACGCAGCGAAGCTTATATCGGTGTAATGATTGATGATTTGGTAACCAAAGGGACTTTAGAACCTTATCGCCTCTTGACTTCACGGGCTGAGTACCGTTTGATACTTCGTCATGATAATGCTGACCGCCGTTTGACAGAAATCGGACGTCAAGTTGGTCTCGTTTCAGATGCACAATGGGAGCATTACCAAGCTAAAATGGCTCAATTTGACCGAGAAATGAAACGACTCAATTCGGAAAAACTCAAACCTTTGCCTGATACTCAAGAAAAATTAGGAAAATTGGGCTTTGGTCCAATCAAAGATGCACTGACAGGTGCCGAATTTTTGAAACGACCAGAAGTTAATTATGATGAAGTGATTGATTTCATTGGACAAGCACCAGAAGTAATTGACCGCACAGTCATTGAATTGATTGAAACTGAAATTACTTACGAAGGTTACATCAAAAAAGCAATGGACCAAGTGGACAAAATGCATCGCTTGGAAGCAAAACGAATTCCTAAAAATATGGATTGGGATAAGTTAGATTCCATCGCTACCGAGGCTCGTCAAAAATTCAAAAAAATAAATCCAGAAACACTCGGACAAGCCAGCCGAATTTCAGGTGTAAATCCAGCTGATATTAGTATTCTTATGGTTTATCTTGAAGGAAAATAATTTAGAATTAAAAAGTTACTGACAAAAAGTTACTGATAGAAGAGTTAGAGGAGTGCCCTTGTGTTTTAATCACTTAGGACTAGACTCAACTTTTCATCAGTAGCTTTTTTTTTCTTGTAGAATAAATCAAAAGCTGATAAAATAGGCTTAAATATGGAATGAGGGAAATAGATGACAGAAATAAAAAACATTATTTTTGATTGGGACAATACACTTTTCCCTTTTAAAGAAAAATATTGGGAATTAGCCCACCGACAACTTTTTTCAGAACAATTAGGCCCATTTACTGATCAGGAACTCAATCATTTTATGGAGAAATATCACGAATTTGATGAATTGCTCTGGCCCCAAGTTCATCAAAGACAGATGACCATTGAAGAGTTAAGAGAAGAAAGATTACGCTTGACTCTCGAATATTTTGACTTGGAGATTGATGAAATTTATCTTAGGGCTTTCTTCAAAAATTTTTTGAACAGATTATTTGAGTTGATAGAACCTGATGAGCAACTCATTCAAAATTTGAAAAATCTTTCAAAAAAATATCAACTTGCACTATTAAGTAATAGTGGACGTGTTGAACAAAGAGAGAAATTACGGCGTTCAAATGTTGAAGAATTATTTCCAGTTTATATTTCAGGAGAAACAGGCTATTTAAAACCAGACGCGCGTGCTTTTACAAATTTACTGAACAAGGAAAATTTTAAAGCTAGTGAAACCTTAATGGTTGGAGATTTACTAGAACATGATATAAAGCCAGCTAAAGATTTAGGACTTCAAACAGCCTATATTGGGGCAGAAAAAGGAACCATTGCTGACTATGAGTTTGAAACAATTCAAGAATTATTTAATTCATTATAAGATAAAAAAACGATTAATAATCGTTTTTTAATTTTTATCAATTTTTAAAGCATTAGTAGTCAAATAGATTTGCTCGACTGGCGCATGGGTTAATCTATAGATTCCATTCTTACTGAAAGTGATACATTTCTTTTCAAAAACTCCATTTGATTTCTCAATAAAAAATGTAAAATTTCCTACAAGATTTCCAGTAATGACAAGCGCTAAGTCCTTTGAGTCATTTAAAATCTTTAACCAGCTATTGGAATTTAAAATATATTGTATCCCGGCTTCATCATTAAAAGTTAGGATATGGGAAAATTGAAGCTTAGCATTGATCGATTCACTTTTTTCAACCATTTCTTCAAAAATTGTGATTTCATCATATTCGATAAGTTGGTCAAGAACTTCACTTACCAGTTGAGCAGTTAATAATCGATCACTTGCAGGAATAATGGGATGCTCAGCATCAAGAGAACCATCAGTGATATAAAGTTCATGCATTAATCCCATTGCATACATCCTTTTACGATGAATAGACCAATTCTTTGTTTTTTTTATGTTATCAGTAAGATGAGTTAAATCAAGTGCAGCCATAGAAGTCTTCCTTTCTATATTATATGGAAATCAATTTGATGAAGAGGATTCTCTGAGTGTGCGTAGAGAATTATCAGGCATCACTTGATAAGTTTTGAGATGTTGAGTAGTGGTAGTATTGCTGATATTAGAAATCGTAATGAGTTGCGTATCTGCCATTTTATTCTCCTTGCGTATTTTTATTTTATTATAATCATTTCATCATTTAATTATCATTTTGCTAAATGATATGATGCATTTTGAAGATAATAAAATGCTAGTAATAAGAGCTGGCCTAATATTCTAAAATTGTATTATATATATATCTAAATAATAAAATTAATCTTAAAAGTCATCTAAAACAATCAGTCAAAAGTTGATAAAGAATTAGGGCTTGACAAGTTCTAAAATAATTGATAGAATAATAGAGTTGAAAAGCAGAAGCACCCGCTTCTCGCCTTAGAGGTTATAGCCCTGGGCAAACAAATGGAATTATTCAAAAACGAATGTTTTCATGAGCGGGGCGAGATTGTCGTTCCGCTTTTGTTTTTCTTTAAAAAAGAAGTTGAGCTAAATTTTAGCCAACTTTCACATCATATTAGAAGGAGAACGAACATAGCTAAACAAGACAATAGAAAACCTATGATGAACGGTGCAATCCGTGCTCGTGAGGTTCGTCTCATTGGCGCTGAGGGTGAACAATTAGGTGTCACACCAACGTCTGAGGCGTTAATGCAAGCTGAAAATCTTAACATGGACTTGGTTTTAATTTCAAATCAAGAACCACCTGTTGCCAAAATCATGGATTATACAAAATTCATGTTTGAGCAAAAGAAAAAACAAAAAGAAGCAAAGAAAAAACAAGCAGTTGTTTCTGTAAAAGAAGTCCGTTTGTCACCAGTTATTGACCAAAACGACTTTGATACAAAGCTTCGCCAAGCCATCAAGTTCCTTGAAAAAGGCGATAAAGTTAAGGTTTCAATCCGATTTAAAGGTCGGATGATTACTCACCAAGATGTGGGTCGTCAAGTAATGGACAAGTTCGCGGAAGCAACAAAAGAAGTTGCTGTCGTTGAACAAAGAGCCAAAATGGATGGGCGTCAAATGTTCTTGCAACTTGCTCCTATAAAAAAATAGGTCTGTACAAGATAAGCTCGTCTCGAAAGGGTAACCTTTCAAGCCTTTATTCTTTAGACTAGTGCTTTAAGAATAAAGAAAGCAGAATTCATCTTCTGCTAACTGATATAAATTAAGGAGAATTACAATGCCAAAACAAAAAACTCACCGCGCATCTGCTAAACGTTTCAAACGTACAGGTAACGGCGGACTTAAACGCTTCCGCGCTTACACTTCTCACCGTTTCCACGGTAAATCTGTAAAACAACGTCGTCAACTTCGTAAAGCTTCTATGGTTTCTAAAGGTGACTTCAAACGTATCCGTCGCATGGTTGCGACTATGAAATAAGCAAAGCTTATTTCAAGGAGCAATCGCCGTACATCGAAGCACTGCTTCGATAGGCGGACAATGCGTTAAGCGAACACTGTTCGCTGCATTGGAGCAATCCCTACAGGAGCGTAAGCGACTAAAGGGACTATGGAATAACCCATCTGATTTTAGAGAGTTCTCTAAACAGTTGATTATAAAATTCTTGTTCCAACTCAAATAAAAAAATAAACTTGTCTTCAAAGACAAAAATGAAATCTACTAAGAATTAAAGGAGAACACACATGGCACGTGTTAAAGGTAGCGTTGCAACTCGCAAACGCCGTAAACGTATTTTAAAGCTCGCTAAAGGTTACTACGGAGCTAAACATAGACTCTTCAAGACTGCTAAAGAGCAAGTCATGAATTCATACTACTATGCATTCCGCGATCGTCGTCAAAAGAAACGCGACTTCCGTAAATTATGGATTGCACGTATCAATGCAGCTGCTCGTATGAATGGTCTTTCATACAGCAAATTGATGCACGGTTTGAAATTAGCTGACATCGAAGTGAACCGTAAAATGCTTGCTGACATCGCAATCGCTGATGCTGCTGCATTTACTGCACTTGCTGAAGAAGCAAAAAAAGCTTTGGCTAAATAATTAACTTAAAAACTCTGCTAGTTTTCTAGCAGAGTTTTTTTATTTTATATCAAATTCTATCTGAGAAGATAGTTTTTTTATTTGGAATATGCTAAATTATTGCAAAATTCAATAAAAAGGATTATAATACCGTAAATCATCTTTTTGAAACAAAAGTAACTTGATAGCAATAAATTACGTAGTGTACGAAAAAAGATACGATTTGGAGGTTACTGTGGAAAATAATAATATTTTAGTGGCTAAACAAGTAAGCATTGCTTTTCGGATTGCTGGAAAATTGCAAAAAGCAATTTATGATATTGATTTAACGGTTAAACACGGCGAGGTTTTGGCAATTGTTGGGGAATCAGGCTCTGGAAAGTCTACTTTTGCAACAGCAGTAATGGGTTTACATAATCCTAACCAAACTCAAATCAAAGGTTCCATTTTATTAGATGGTGAAGAAGTGGTTGGCAAAACTGGAGATTCGATGTCAAAACTTCGAGGAACTAAGGTAGGGATGATTTTTCAAAATCCTTTAACTGCTTTGAATCCGTTGATGAAATTGGTCAACAAGTCATGGAAATGCTAGCAGTACATGAAGTTTATCCAGAAAGCCAATATGAAAGTAGGACTTTCCAGCTCTTAGAACAGGTTGGGATTCCAAATTCTAAGCGTGTTGCCAATCAATTCCCACATCAGCCATCAGGAGGAATGCGACAGCGGGTGATGATTGCGATAGCAATAGCCAATGACCCAGATTTGATTATTGCTGATGAACCAACAACAGCTTTAGATGTTACGATTCAAGCTCAAATTTTAGATTTGATATTAGATGTACAAAAGAAGAAAAATGCAGGAGTTATTTTGATTACTCATGATTTGGGAGTAGTGGCAGAAGTCGCTGATACGGTGGCCGTCATGTATGCGGGACAATTAGTTGAAAAAGCATCTGTCGAAGAACTCTTCAACAATCCTAAACACCCTTACACAAGGTCACTTTTACGCTCAAACCCTTCGGCCGAGACTGTTTCAGATGACTTGTATGTGATACCGGGAAATGTTCCTTCATTATCTGAAATCGAATATGATAAAGATTTATTTCTTGCACGTGTACCTTGGATGAAAGAAGAGGCTAAAAAGATAATTTCAAATGAGATGACTGAAATTTCTCCAAATCATTTGGTTCGAGGGAGTGCTTGGGAAAATTTTGATTTCCCAAATCAAACCGTTAAAGGAGGTGAGAGGTGAGCGAAATTCTTAGTCTAAAAGACTTAAAAGTTTATTACCCGATTCGTTCAGGTTTCTTTAAGCGGGTAACAGATAATGTAACGGCAGTTGATGGAGTAGATTTGACCATTCATGAGGGAGAGACGGTTGGACTGGTTGGTGAGTCTGGTTCAGGAAAGACAACGATTGGAAAAACAATCGTCGGACTAGAGCAAATGACCTCAGGGAAATTGATTTACAAGGGGCAAGATGTCAGCAAGAAGAAAATAAGAAATCAGCTCAAGTATAACAAAGATGTACAAATGATTTTTCAGGATGCCTTTTCCAGCCTTAATCCTCGTAAAAATATTTATGATATTATTGCTGAACCGATTAGAAATTTTGAAAAATTGGATCCAAATTCAGAAAATAAAAGGATACTTGAACTATTGGATATTGTGGGCTTACCCAAACAAACTTTAAGTCAATATCCTTTTCAATTTTCAGGAGGGCAACAACAACGGATTGGAATAGCTCGGGCAGTTGCGACCAATCCTAAATTAATTGTGGCCGATGAGCCTGTCTCTGCTCTTGATTTATCTGTTCAGGCTCAGGTTCTAAACTTTATGAAACTCATTCAGAAAGATTTGGGAATCGCTTTTTTGTTCATTTCTCATGATTTGGGAGTTGTGCGACATATGACGGATAATATTGCGGTCATGCACAATGGACGAATTGTAGAAAAAGGAACGCGAAAGGATATTTTTGAACAGGCCGAGCATATTTACACAAAGCGTTTATTATCTGCTATTCCTTCTATCGATGTCTCAAGAAGAAGGGAAAATAGGTCGAAACGATTAGAAGTGGAACAAGAATTTGAAACTAAAAAATCAATTTTTTATGATAAGGAGGGACGCGCTCTGCCCTTACAAGAATTAAGTAAAACACACTGGGCAGCTTTACCAAAAGGAGGGGAAAATGTGGAAAGTAATTATTAGACGTGTTTTATTGATGATTCCGCAACTATTTATCCTGAGTATTCTTGTTTTCTTCTTTGCTAAATTGATGCCAGGTGACCCTTTCTCTGGTTTAATTGGGCCACATACAGATCCACACGAAATTGAAGCTTTAAGGCGTGCAGCTGGCCTGTACGACCCTTGGTGGGAACAATATCTCAGATGGTTGGGACATGCGATTCATGGAAATTTGGGGATGTCTTATAATCTCAAAGAGCCTGTCACTACTGTCATTGGTCAACGAGCGGTTAATACTTTTTGGATGTCGCTTCTTTCTGTGATTTTGACCTATTTATTTGCTGTGCCCATGTCTATCGTTGCAGCCCGTCATGAGGGAAAATGGCAAGACCGTTTATGGTTGACATATAACTCGATTACTTTTGGTATTCCACCTTATGTTTTCTATTTGGTCATGATTTTTATCTTTGGTTATAGTTTAGGCTGGTTTCCAACGGGTGGAACAGTGAGTCCAAATGCTGTTGGTTTTGTCGCCGTCTTTTTTAGTCGAATCTATCACATGATTCTTCCGGCTTTTAGCTTGGCAGTTTTTGGAACAGTCGCGATATTCACTTATTTCCGTTCAGGGATTTTGGATGAAGAAACGCAGGATTATGTGCGAACGGCGCGAGCTAAAGGAGTGAAGGAAAGAGTGATTTTCACTCGACATATCTTGAGAAACGCTTCACTACCGATTGCGGCAAACTTTGGTTTTGTAATTACGGGACTTTTAGGAGGGGCGATATTTGCAGAAACGATTTTCGGATATCCTGGTTTGGGTCAACTTTTTATTACCTCAATCACTGGTCGAGATTATTCAATGATTACGGCTCTGATTTTGTTAAATGGTTTTCTGGGTTTATTAGGGGCCCTTTTGTCAGATATTATCATGGCAATTGTTGACCCTCGAATTCGGATTCAGTAAGGAGTGAAAATGTCAGAAAAAAAACAAAAAAATTCTCTATCATTGATTCACTCAATCAAAGAAGAACTCAAACATGATAAACTGGCATTGATTTCAACAATTTTCCTTTTAGTTGTCTTTTTGACAGTTTATATCTACTCGATGTTTCTCAAGAAAGCAAATTATGTTGATGTCAATATCATGGACCAGTATCTGGCGCCTTTGACCAATGGTCATTTGCTGGGAACGGATAATGGTGGACGCGATATCATCATGATGCTAATGATTAGTGCGCGGAATTCCTTTAATATCGCCTTTGCAGTGACTTTGATTACCTTAGTTGTCGGGAATGTTTTAGGGGTGATTACGGGGTATTACGGGGGAAGGTTCGATTTAATCTTCATGCGTTTCACCGATTTTTGGATGATTTTACCTAACTTGATGATTATTATCGTTTTTGTAACCATTATTCCGCGATTTAATGCTTGGTCCTTGATTTGGATTATTAGTATCTTTAATTGGATAGGAACAACACGTCTAATTCGGGCAAAAACATTGACAGAGGTTAATCGAGACTACGTTCGGGCTTCTAAGACTTCGGGAACTTCAAATTTAAAAATTATGTTCCGAGAAATCTGGCCTAACTTATCGACTTTGGTTATCGCTGAGTCTACTTTAGTCTTTGCCGGAAATATTGGGCTAGAAACAGGACTTTCTTTCTTGGGATTCGGACTTCCTGCAGGGACTCCTTCTTTGGGGACGATGATTAGTGAGGCAACGAACCCAGAAACGATGACTGACAAACCTTGGACTTGGGTTCCAGCAACGGTAGTCATCTTGATTGTGGTCCTTGCAATTATTTTCATCGGTAATGCACTAAGACGCGTTGCTGACCAAAGACAAGCAGTAAGATAAAATAATAATATCAGAATATAAAAAATAGTTTGACAAAAATAAAATTAGTGATATAATCTAAACATTATAGTTAAACTAGAAATAAAACTTAATTTTTCGGGAGGAAATTAACATGAAAAAATTGAATATAACTTTATTGGCAACGACTGCAGTTTTAGCAACTGCACTCTTGAGCGCTTGTGGCTCCAACCAAAGCTCAAGTACAAGCACTACAAAATTAAAAGCCGGAAGTTTTGATGTGGCTTACAAAAATCCGGACAAGGCTATCAAAGGTGGGGATCTAAAAGTTGCCTATCAAAGTGACTCCCCAATGAAAGCCGAATGGCTGGCTGGACTTGAGAATGATGCTACCTTTGCTGCGATGGCTAGTCCAGCAGGTGGATTAGATGGAATTTTCTTTACAAATAGTGCTTTTAAATTTATCAATGGTGGTCCTGCGAATATCAGCCTTGATGATTCTGCAAAAACAGCAACAATTACCTTGCGTAAAGATTTGAAGTGGTCTGATGGCTCGCAAGTTACGGCTAAAGACTATGAATTTACTTATGAAACAATCGCTAATCCTGCTTATGGCTCTGACCGTTGGACCGATTCTTTAGCCAATATCGTTGGTTTGAGTGATTATCATACAGGTAAAGCAAAAACAATCTCAGGCATTACTTTCCCAGATGGTGAAAATGGTAAGGTTATCAAGATTCAATTTAAAGAAATGACACCAGGAATGACTCAATCAGGGAATGGCTATTTCCTTGAAACAGTGACTCCTTATCAATACTTGAAAGACGTGGCGCCTAAAGACTTGGCTTCAAGTCCAAAAACGACAACAAAACCATTAGTCACAGGTCCTTTCAAACCAGCAAATGTTGTCGCTGGCGAATCAATCAAATATGTACCAAATCCATATTATTGGGGCGAAAAACCAAAATTAAACTCTATCACCTATGAAACAGTTTCAACAAATAAATCAGTTGCTGCTCTCTCATCTGGTAAATATGACTTCATCAATTCTATGGTCGCTAGTCAGTACAAACAAGTGAAGAACTTGAAGGGCTATAAAGTTCTTGGTCAACAAGCACTCTATATCTCACTGATGTACTACAATCTTGGACATTATGACACAAAAAATTCAATCAATGTTCAAGACCGTAAGACACCATTGCAAGACCAAAGTGTTCGTCAGGCTGTTGCTTATGCTCGTAATGTTGCAGAGGTTGACAATAAGTTCTCTAACGGACTTGCAACCCCTGCAAATGGTTTAATTCCACCTATCTTTAAACAGTTTACAAGTTCATCAGTCAAAGGTTATGAAAAACAAAATCTTGACAAGGCAAATAAACTTTTGGATGCAGATGGTTGGAAACTCAATAAGTCTACAGGCTACCGTGAAAAAGATGGAAAAGAATTATCGCTTGTCTATGCAGCGCGTCAAGGAGATGCTAATCAAGAAACCATCGCTCAAAACTATATCCAACAATGGAAGAAGATTGGTGTAAAAGTGAGTCTTTACAATGGTAAATTGATGGAATTTAATTCTTGGGTTGATCATATGACGACTCCTCCAGGAGCAGATGACTGGGATATTACCGATGGGGCTTGGTCACTTTCGTCAGAACCATCTCAACAAGATTTATTCTCAGCAGCAGCCCCTTATAATATTGGTCACTTTAACGACCCACAAATTACGAATGATTTGAATGATATTGATTCAACTAAGTCAGAAAGTGCAACTTATCGTAAAGCCGCTTTTGTTAAATATCAAAATGATATGAATAAAAAAGCTTATGTTGTTCCAACCAACTTTTCATTAAATTACACACCAGTTAACAAACGTTTGGTCGGAATGACACTTGACTATGGGGATATGAACCTTTGGTCAGAAATTGGAGTCTCTTCTAATAAGATGGCTACCAAATAATTTTAATTAACTATGTTTACAAGTTTTTTTGTAAAAATACCCTCACTTTAGTTCGCAATCTAAAGTCAAAGAAATTCAAGTCTATGATTTGAATTTCTTTTGTTTTATAAAAATAAAAAAATCACTGACAAAATTCTGTCAGTGATTTTATTTGTTGAAGGTGTAAATTTTTTATTGGCGGACAACGAGTACGTCACAAGGCGCATTCTTGATAATGTAGTCCGCCACGGAGCCGATAAAGATACGCTCAATGTAAGAAAGACCAGTAGCTCCAAGAACGATTAGACTAATTTCTTCTTCTTTAGGAAGGGTTTGTCCGAGCATTACTTTTGGAGAACCAAACTCAACACGAGTTTTAACCTTTTTGACACCAGCTTTTTTTGCTTCATCAGCAAAGTCATTAATGAGATTTTCAGCACCTTTGTGTGTATCATCAGCAACAACTGAATCATAAGCTGAGATAGATTGGAAGGCACGAAGGTCAATGACGTTAGCGATAACGAGTTCAGCATCGTTACGAAGTGCTGTTGCGACTGCTTTGTCAAAGGCTTTAGTAGCTTCTACCGAACCATCAATACCAACAAGGATTTTCTTATAGTTATCTAACATAGGCGACTCCTTCATAAGTTTTTATCTATATTTTAATTTTACTCTTATTTTGTCAATTTGTAAAAAGAAAACTGTTAAAAAAAGGTTTATGGTATAATTGATAAAGTGAATTTCTTCAAAATAATGTTCAAAAATTACTGACAAAGATTCAAAATTATCTCTAAATGGACTTAAGTCAATCTGGAGTTTCTGTCAGTAAAATTTGTGAGTGGTTATTGAAGAAAACTGTAAGAAATAGGTGAAAAATATGACTCGATATGCTGTGGTGGATCTGGAAGCGACCGATGCTCATAGTAGTGAAAATAAAATTATACAGATTGGGATTGCGCTTGTTGAAGGTGGAAAAATCGTTGAAACTTATTCCACAGAAGTAAATCCGCATGAACCTTTGCTTCCAAGGATTAGTGAGTTAACTGGTTTGTCAGATAAGCAATTAAAAAGTGCCCCCGATTTTTCAGAAGTTGCCTCAGAGGTGAGAAAACTGCTGACGGATAGTGTTTTTGTTGCTCATAATGCTCGGTTTGATTATGGACTTTTAGAAAAAAGTTTTCTTAATGCTGGTTTAGAATTTAATGAAATGTTACGCGTTGACACGGTTGATTTGGCGCGGGTTTTCTATCCAACTTTTGAAAAATATGGGTTAGAAGCGCTAAGCGAAAAATTAGACTTAGCTCATGACCATCCGCATGCTGCGGTTTCTGATGCTTATGCAACGGCAGAATTATTAATAAGAATAGAAGAAAAAATCCAAAAACTACCAAGAAGTGTTTTAGAAGAATTGCTCAGACATTCAGATAATTTGCTTTTTGAAAGTAAAAGCTTCTTACAAGAACAGTTAGATAAAACAAAAATTCGACCAGCTGCTTTTAAAGTGGTTCATAATATTGCGACTCGTAAGTTTAAATCTTCTGTCAGTAAAAAAAATTCAGTGGCGAATCTGTCAGCAAATTTTTCGGAAAACATCAGTAGATTGGGCTTAGCTTCTCGCTCAAAGCAAGAAAAATTAGCTCATTTAATGGAAACAGAGCTTACACATTTACAAGCAAGTTTTATTGAGGCTCCGACAGGACTTGGGAAAACTTATGGTTACTTACTACCCTTAGTAGCAGCAGGTCAACGAATTGTTGTTTCAACAGCAACAAAAGTTCTCCAAAAGCAATTGGTGAATGATGTTGCTCCAAAACTTGCAGAAACATTTGGTCTTAAAATGGCCAAAATTGTAGGAACCAAAAACTACATTTCCTTGAGAAAATTTTCTGAACTCTTATTAAATAATACGGATGGCAAAAATTTTGAAATTTTCAAGATGAAGATTTTAATTTGGCTGACAGAAACAAAAACGGGCGAATTGGATGAAGTTTCAAAAGTCATGACAAATGATGATTATTTTGATGGCATTCGCCACGATGGCTATGTCAACACTAAACATTTTCATTATGAACAAGATTTTTGGTTGAAAGCTCAAAAAGAAGCTGAACAAGCTGAAATTAAAGTAGTGAATCATGCTTATCTGATTGAACGTTTAGCAGATTATTCAGAAACTTTTTTGGGAAATCGGGTGCTTGTCGTCGATGAGGCTCAACAACTATTTCCAATCATGGAAAATGCTGGTCAGAAAAGTATAAAAATTACGGATGAACTCTTAAAAATTGACTCTGAATCAAGTGAAAATCCGCAACTGACTAAACGTCTTCAAGAAAGTCTTGTTTTTCAGCTCAATAAAAAAGAACTTGACTTAAGTAAAATAAAAATAGACGCTGATGAACTCGGGCTGACAGAACTATCAGCACTTTTGGAAGCTGATAATCAGATAGTTTGGCGTGAAAATGGCATACTTTATAGTAGCGACCAAGATTTTTATAATTTTGAGCGTCTGATTCCCAAAGAAACTAAATTGTTCATGTTGGGAGCGACACTTTCTCTATCTAAAGATAAACCCTCTTTTCCAGAATTACTTGGTTTTAAAGATTATCGATTTTTCAAAATTGAAGCTAGTCAAGCCACCAATCAAGAATTATTGACAGTGGCAGATGCTCCTAATATCAAAAATGTAAGTTTGATAGATTACGCAGACTATACAGCTGATACCATTGCAGAACTTGCCAAGTTGAATCTCCCAATTGTTGTTTTATTTACTTCAAAAATGTCATTAACTTTTGTTGCTGAAAAATTATCCGCTGAAGGATTTGATATTTTAGCACAAGATATTAATGGAAGTCCAGCTCAAATCAAGAAAAAATTTGATAAGGGCGAAGGAAAAATTTTATTAGGACTCGGCTCTTTTTGGGAGGGTGTTGATTTTGATAAGCAAAACCAAGTGATTCTGGTTATACCAAGATTGCCCTTTGCGACACCTGATGATATTTTAACTAAAAAATATGCTAAAAAATTTGAAAATCCTTTTTATGACTTCAACGTTCCCATGGCGACTTTAAAAATGCGTCAAGCAATTGGTCGAGTGAATCGGCGAAAAAATCAGTACTCAAGTATTGTTGTATTAGATAAACGTCTTGGTGGAAAATCCTATGCCAAAAGAATGCGGAAAAATCTCTCAGAAGCTTTACCTGTAAAAATGCTGAATTTACTTGACACAATCAGCGAAATCAAGAATTTTTTGATATAATAAAACATGTTTAAGCAAAAACTTAAAATGGGAGATTGGACAAATTATTTTTGACCAATCATAAGAGATTTTTACTAATAAATAGCTTGAAATATCTTTGAAAGAGATTTGCTCAAATTTTGAAAGAAGAAAAAAATGAAAAAGCGGAAAATGACTCGACATTCGCAAATTATAATCGGAATTTTAGTGATAATTTTAGCCATTTATTTGTCTATCGGTCTTTTCTTTTGGAAAAGTCTGAATCCCTATCATTCGGTGCGAGCGCAAGCGATAAATATTGCTAAAGACAAAACAGATTTAGTCAAAGCGACGGGATTTGATATTGCGTCTACAGATACTGTGACTTATTCAATTGTCGGGCTCAATAAAGCGAACCAAGAAG
>Ga0208186_100003_pt1 | contig 55788 bp, 57 predicted proteins | sample Shrwel1BS1Day23_FD_187537 | JGI IMG/M metagenome (GOLD analysis project Ga0208186, IMG submission 187537) | Subsurface microbial communities from deep shales in Ohio, USA - Utica-3 well 1 S-1-Day23 (SPAdes) (version 2) ... | reverse complement strand
TCCTTTCTTTACTTTTGGGTTACGGATCACGTTTGGGCTTAACTTGGCTTTGGCAACATAATTATTTACCAGGTGGAAGAAAACATATTGCACGTTTTTATAAAAAGAAATATTTAAAGAAACAAAATGTGATTAATCTTTATTATAAAAGAGAAAAGAGTCAAGTTACGATTAATTTCTTGGATTCAGATAATACAGGACTTAAAGTTCAGAAGTCTGAAACAATGACAGTGAATGTCGGGGAATACGTCTGGCCAATAAATTATGGTGCAATGACAAGTCAATCGACTAAAAGTGTTTATCACATGTATCAAATTCCGACGATTTTGAACTATTCTTATCAAAATAGCGACTCGGATACTCCTTTATTAGTTGCCAATGATTCAGCGACTAATGTGATTAATCTCTATTACAAGCGTGATAAAAGTCAGGTAACGGTTGAATTCCTTGATACAAAAGGAAAGTCTATTCGTGCAAATGATACGATTACGGCTAATGTTGGAGATTATATTTGGATTGTCTCTCTCGGAGTGAATTCTGAGCAGATGAAATTTGGAGTCTACTGGTATTTTGTACCTAAGATTGGTGGATACTCTTTCAATCATGGAACTCCGATTAAAGTAAGCAAAGATGCAGGGAGTAATATAGTTAAGCTTTATTATGATACTGAGTACTCTTTTGATTACGAATACGATAAGGGAACACCTAATCAATCTTCTCCTTTACCGGACTCTTTTGTTGCTAAAAAAGATGATGTAATAATGTCTAATCTTCCTGAGGGCTATTTCATTTCAGAAGTGATAGATAACAATGGAAAGTCTTATACTGATCCTGAAGTGGCGATTAGTCAGCAGGAGGATACTATTCCAAAATCATTTAAAATCATTGTTTCTGCAAAAGAAAGTAACTTAAAGCTCACAGTTAATAAACCAGTAGGTGGCGAATCTACAAAAGAATTTTCTGGACTTTATGGGGAAACTTACCAAATTCCAATTGATGAGATTTTAACTACTAATGGAAAAACATATCGTGCCATTGTTAAAATTCAAAAAGTTGATTGGAAAAATGGAATCACTACAACGATAATTGAGGACCCAGAGGAAATTGCTTCATTATTGAAGGGAAATTTATTGGTCGGAAAATATGATAGTCAGACGACTTCTATCAGTGTGTCTTATAAAGAAAAAGCTGCTATTCCTCCACTTCCTTCTAAAGACGAAGGAGACGAAGGAGATGATAGCTCACCATCAACTCCTGCCAAAAGCATAGAAAGTTCGAAACAGAATGAACCTGATAAGCAGAAAGTTCCAGCTCCTATAACTAGCATTACTAGTCAACCAGAACAAAGTCATGATAAAGAGAAAGTCAAAGAAAAAAACGTAGAAGAGCCTAAAAAAACTGCACCTATTCAAAAAAGTGAACGACCAAGTCAATCGCCTGAAAATCAGATAAAAGCTCCGTTAGCTCCTCCTACGCCATCATTTTCAACAACGCAAAAAGCAATAGCTAATCGTTCTATTGCTAGTGAAGTGAATCAAAAAGCACATATTCTTAAATTAAGAATTGCTGGAGCAGCTGGTTTAGCGGCTGGGACAGCATCGGCTTATGGAATCTTACGTGCCTTAAAAATGATGTTGCAACATTTTGGAAAATTAAGCAATTTAATTAAATAAGAGTAAGTCATCTCTTATTTATTTCAATAAAAAAACACCGTAAGGTGTTTTTTTATTATTAGGCATTTAAAACTTTTGATAAAAAGTCTTGTAAACGTGGATGTTTAGGATTGTCAAAAAGTTCTTCAGGGGTACCATCTTCTAGGATTACTCCACCATCAGTGAAAATCACGCGATTGGCAACTTTACGAGCAAAGCCCATTTCGTGAGTGACAATTAACATTGTCATTCCTTCTTCAGCAAGTTTTTGCATAACCGCGAGGACATCTCCGACCATTTCAGGGTCAAGCGCTGAGGTTGGCTCATCAAAGAGCATAACATCAGGATTCATTGCGAGGGCACGAGCAATCGCAACACGTTGTTTTTGTCCTCCAGAAAGCATTTCTGGCATCGCGTCTTTTTTATCTACCAAGCCAACTGTTTCGAGAAGCTGCATGGCTTTTTCATTTGCATCATCTTTAGATAATTTTTTCAACTCAATTGGGGCATAAGTAATATTTTGCAAAACAGTCATGTTTGGAAAAAGATTGAAATGTTGAAAGACCATTCCAACGTTTTGACGAACGAGATTGAGATTTGTATTTTTATCAGTCAGATTAAATCCGTCAATAATGATATCACCAGAAGTAGCTGTTTCAAGACCATTCAAAGCTCTAAGAAAAGTCGATTTTCCAGAACCTGAGGGACCGATAATACATACGACATCCCCTTTTTCAAATTTTGTAGTAATTCCTTTTAGAACTTCATTTTTTCCAAAAGATTTGTGAAGATCAGTGACTTCAATTTGAGTATTGATTCCCATGTTAGTATGTTCTCCTTATTTATTATTTCATTCTTTTTTCTACACGACGTCCAACCCACATCAAGAAGAGAAGAACAATCATGTAAACTAAACCAATTAACCCATAAACGCGGAAGGCTTGGAAGTTACGGGCCACGATGATTTGACCTGTTTGGAGTAATTCAACAAGTCCGATAACTGAAACCAATGTTGTATCTTTCAAAGTGATGATGAATTGGTTAATCAAGCTAGGAATTGTGATTTTAATGGCTTGAGGCAAGATAACCTTACGCATTGAAGTTAGGTATGTCACACCAAGTGAACGGCTGGCTTCCATTTGTCCAGAAGGTACTGCTTGGACACCAGAACGAACGATTTCTGCGATATAAGCAGAAGAGTTTAAGGTAAGGGCAATAACACCGGCCGTAAATTCATTGAGTGGAGATTGATGACCAGTAATGATTTGTAGAAGGTTAGGAATCCCGTAGAAGATAAAGATTGTTAACACTAAAAGCGGAATTGAACGGTTAAGGTCGACATAAATTCGTGCAATTGTACGAAGAATCTTGCTTGGAGCTACAGAGAAGAGTCCAAAGATAATTCCGACAATCATTGCTAGGATAAATGAGAGAACAGCAAGTTCAAGTGTAACGAGCAACCCGCGTCCGATTTGTTCCCAGTTGTTTTGCAAAATACCAAAGAAAGTATTTTCTTTTGCACTTGATTGAATGGTTTTAGTATCACTAGCTAAATATTTATCAATGATTTTATCATATTCACCATTTGCACGGAGATTAGCTAAACCATTATTAAACATTTCAATCAGTTCAGGATTGCTTCCTTTTTTAACGGCAAATCCATATTGACCGTCAGGGATTGGTTTAATTGGTGTAGTAAATTTTTGTCCTTGTTTAATGGCATATTTGATGACAGGTTCATCGTCCATTAAAGCATTGATAGAGCCGTTATTTAATGATGAGTACATGGTTGTTGCATCAGTAAATGTTTTTACAGTATAACCGTATTCTTTTGCGTGATCATTAAGATAATCGAAAGAGGCAGTACCGTTTTTAGCCCCAAGTGTTTTACCTTTTAGGTCTTTCCATGATTTGATAGAATCATCGGTACTTGATGTAGCAATGGTTAAGTTAGATGAATAGTAAGGATTACCATAATCAAAAACTTGTTTACGGGCATCGGTAATTGACATCCCTGACATCATTCCGTCAGCATGACCAGATTGAACAGAGTCAACAGCTGCTTGGAAACCAATGAAATTCCATTTGAGTTTGAATCCTTGGTTCTTGGCGATGGCATTTAGTAAGTCAACGTCGATACCAGTGAATTGTTTGTTGTCATTTTGAAATTCAAAAGGGGCAAAGCTATTATCTGAGGCAATGGTATAAACATCTTTTTTCGGTGTTGCTTTTTTAGAAGTTGTTATTCCATATTTTTTCAGGATTTTATCATAATCTCCATTTGATTTCATTTCAGTCAATGCTTTATTGAAACCATCCACGAGCGTTTGGTTTTTGCCTTTCATCACAGCAAAACCATAACCTCCTGAAAGAGAGATAGAAGGGAAGTTTGTAGCTAAATCTTGACCTTGTTTCATAGCATAAGAGATAACTGGAACTTCATCCATTGCTCCTACGATGTTTCCTGAACTAAGTGAGGCAAACATATGAACACCATCAGAATAGGTTTTGATGTTATAGCCATATTTCTTTTGATTTTCTTGAAGCCAAGTTTGAGCGGCAGTTCCGTTTTTTGCTCCAACTGCTTTTCCTTTAAGTTCACTATAATCAGTAAGCTTAGAATCTTTGGTAGTCGCAATAGTTAGTGCAGATGTATAGTAAGGATTAGAAAAATCAAAAGTGTCTTTACGTTCATCGGTGATTGTCATTCCAGCAATTACACCGTCTACTTGTCCAGCTTTGAGATTTTGAAGTGCAGCATCAAAACCTGGGTAAGACATTTCTAATTTCCAATCATTGATTTTTGCAACTTCTTGCATAACATCAACGTCGATGCCTACCCATTTTTTCTGACCATTTTGAAATTCAAATGGTGCATAAGAGCTATCAGACGCGATTTTGACAGTCGTCTCGGCCTTGACCGAAGGCGCTACTAGGAAAGCTGTAACAGTGGCAAACATGAGTGCCAGAGCGAAAAATAATTTCTTCATTTTGTCTCCTTGAATATGAGATTTGAGCTTATCCCTTAATATAAAAAAATGAAATTAAAAAAATGTTCTTCTGAATAAAAATCGGAATAACATTCTTTTAGTTTCCTATATTTAGGAGACAAGCTCAGTTTATTTTATTCTGGGAAAATTATATCACAAAAATTGTCTAGAATCAAGTTGATGTTAGGTTTTCTGACATTTTGAATTTGTGAAATTTGAGAGTTCTCTGATAAAATATAAGAAAGTTTATATTGTCAAAAAGTCCTTTTTGTTGTAAAATTGAACGAGTGCTTGATAGAGATATTTATGTATTCTATTTAAGTAAACAGAACTACTGTAAGAATTTTTAACTTTTGAAAAGGAATATTATGTTTGTACAACTTTCGATTTTTGGTTTCTTTAATGAGTGGATGGCGAATTTTGCCCAGATGCCTAATGGTCACATTTGGATTTATGTTGTTTTAGGAGCGATTATCTTTATTGAAACAGGTTTAGTAATTTTCCCCTTTTTACCTGGGGATTCAATTTTGTTTTTCGTTGGTTCATTGGCGGCGATGTCAAACGGAAAATTATCAATCGGTTTACTTATTTTAGTGATGGGGATTATTGCTTTCGTTGCTAATCTACTAAATTACGAAATTGGACGACGTTTTGGCGATGTGATCCCAAAACATAAATGGCTTTCTCGCTTTTTAAAACCAGAATATATGGAAGAAGCTCATCAATTTTTTGAAAAATGGGGTTCTTGGGCAATCTTCTTAGGACGATTCATGCCAATCATACGGACGGTTGTTCCTTTTACGGCTGGTGCTGGGAAAATGCCGCATAAAAAGTTTATCTTTTTTAACTTTATCGGTGGATTTGCTTGGGTTATTGTCGCTTTGGGGGCAGGTTATCTATTTGGCGGAATTCCATTCGTTAAAAAACATTTTGAAATCATTATGATTGCGATTGTTTTTGTTTCATTATTGCCAGCGATAATTGGAGTTTTAAAGCGCGTTCTTAGAAGTCGCAAGGAAGCTTAACTTTATGATAAAATAGGACTTACAAAATTGTCAGTCCTTTTTTTATTGAATTGACGATTCAAAAACAAGAGAAGTTACTGACAAAACCATCAGCAACTGCTGGAAGAACAATCAAGTTCTTTGAGCGGGAGCTTAGGACATGATCAAAATGTTTGTCAGTAATTTTGGAGAATCTTTATGAAAATTGACGGTTACACGCGGATGGCTGCTGTGGTGGCAAACCCTATTAAACACAGCTTATCTCCTTTTATTCATAATTTGGCCTTTGATTTAACTGATGAAAATGGCGTTTATTTAGCTTGGGAAGTTGAGTCTAAAAAATTAGCGGCTATTGTTGAAAATGTTCGTAATTTGGACATGTATGGTCTGAATATCTCTATGCCTTATAAAGGTGAAATTATTAAATTTATGGATGAATTGAGCCCAGCGGCCGAACTAATCGGAGCGGTCAATACGGTAGTTAATCATTCAGGAAAATTAATCGGACATAATACTGATGGAATCGGATTTTTCAACAGTTTAAAAAAATATGATTTTAAGATAGAAAATAAACAAATACTTGTTCTTGGCGGCGGTGGAGCAGCGATTGCCCTTATTGCTCAAGCAGCTTTATCAGGAGCTAAAAAAATAGTAGTGGCGGCGAGAAAATCTGCTTCTTATGACCCTTTAAATGAAAAACTGGCAAAGCTGTCAGCAAAAACAGGAGTAGAAATTTTACTGACAGACTTATCTGGAGCTGATAGATTACAAAAAGAGTTAAATCAGACAGATTTATTAGTGAATGCAACTTCTGTCGGAATGGACGGAGCGTCTTTTCCTCTAGAAAAAAGCTTGCTTCTTCCTGACAAACTCTTGGTGGTGGATGCTATTTATAAAGTAAGAGAAACACCGTTTTTACACTGGGCCAAAGAGCAAGGAGCTCAAACTGAAAATGGGCTCGGTATGCTCATTGGACAGGCGGCGGAAAGCTTTTATTTATGGACAGGCAAAGAAATGCCTGTGGACAAAATTACATTAGAAATGGAGAGAGAAGTATGAAATTAAATGTAAATCTACCAGACCATCCCTATGATGTCATCATTGAAAATGGGGCTTTGGCTAATATAGGAAATTGGGTTTCATCATTGTGGAAAAAGCAAAAAATTGTCTTGATTTCGGATAATCATGTCAACGGGCTTTATGGTCAGAAAGTTGTTGACCAACTTGAAAAATCAGGTTTTGAAGTAGAAACTTTTGAATTTCCAGAGGGTGAAGCCAGTAAAAATTTACTGACAGCCGAAAAAGCTTGGAATTTTTGTGCTGAGTTTGGACTGACACGTTCTGACGGAATTATTGCACTCGGTGGTGGAGTGACAGGTGATTTAGCTGGTTTTGTAGCTTCTACTTATATGCGTGGCATTCATTTCTTACAAATTCCAACCAGTTTAACCGCGCAAGTTGATAGTTCTATTGGCGGGAAAACAGGGATTAACTCTAAAATGGCTAAAAATATGATTGGGACTTTTACACAACCAGATGGGGTGCTGATTGACCCAGAAGTTCTGAAAACATTAGGTCAAAGAGAGTTTTGTGAAGGCTTGGGAGAAGTCATTAAATGTGCCCTAATTGCTGATAAAGACCTGTGGAATTTACTGACAGACCTGTCAGCCAAAGATTTGCTGGAAAATTTTGCAAAAATTGAAGAAATTATTTATCGGTCTTGTGAAGTAAAACGAAAAGTGGTTGTTGATGATGAGCTTGATAATGGCGTGCGGCTTTATCTAAATTTTGGACATACGATTGGGCATGCTGTCGAAAATACGGCGGGTTATGGAAAAGTCATGCACGGCGAAGCCGTTGCCATTGGGATGGTACAAATCAGTAAAATTGCTGAGAAAAAAGGTCTCATGCCTCTCGGAATTACTGATGAAATCCGAAAGATGGTCAAAAAATATGGTTTGCCTGATGACTATCAACCTTGGGACGAGGCGCTTTTGTTTAAAGCGCTCACTCACGATAAAAAAGCGCGTGGAACAATCATCAAAACAGTTATTGTCCCTGAAATTGGCACTGCCAAAATCAATGAAGTGACTTTTGAAGAAATGAAAGAATATCTCAAAAAATAAGTTGATTCGATTGAAAGAGAAAATCTTTCTAAAAAATACAAAATGTGGTAGCATTGAAAAACTCCCAGCTTAGATAAAAAAGCTGTTAAAACACTTAATTATAAGGAGAAACGATGTATATTTACCTAGCTTTTGCTTTAGTTGGTGGATTTTTACTTGCTAATCAAAATCCAATCAATGCGGATTTACGCAAAATTGTGGGCTCACCATTTTTAGCTTCGGGCATTTCCAATTTTGTGGGTTCAATTTTTTTAGGAATCATTACTTTAGTCACGACACAAGAACTTTTTCCAAGTTTTCAATTTGTCAGCAGTCACCCAGCTTGGCTCTGGATTGGAGGGATTTTTGGAGGAATATTTCTGACTTCCAATGTCTTATTATTTCCTAGATTAGGGGCTGTTCAAACCGTAATTTTGCCAATCTTGGGCCAAATATTGATGGGAACACTCATTGATTCTTTTGGTTGGTTTCACGCGATGCAACTTCCAATGACATTGATGCGTTTTATGGGAATTGTCATTACTTTAATTGGGGTCATTATTGCGGTTGTTCTACCAAATTTAAAAGAAAAAGAAGCCGAAAAGCCTAAAGGTAATTTGCTGGGTTGGCGAATTTGGGCAGTCATCGTCGGAGCAATGTCAGCTGCACAACAAGCCATTAATGGCAGACTAGGAGTCTTGCTTGGAAATACCGCACAGGCAGCTTTTGTTTCTTTTCTTATCGGATTTTTAGCCATTTTCATTGTGTCACTTTTTGTAGACCGCCGATTGCCGAAAATTTCAGATTTGAAAAAAGCAAAACCTTGGAATGGAATTGGTGGGTTTTTAGGGGCTTCATTTGTCTTTGCAACAGTAGTTGCTGTTCCACAAATCGGAGCCGGTTTAACAATTATGATGGGCTTAATCGGACAAATTCTCGGCAGTATGCTTGTTCAACAATTTGGCTGGTGGCGTTCAAATAAATATCAAATTCAAGTCTGGCAAGTGATTGGAATTTTGGTCATGTTAGCAGGAATTGTATTTATTAAATTTTTATAATGTAGCTAGTAATATGGAACAGGGCTTCACGCTCACTAACTTCCTACTCCTATTATGACCGAATGAAGCGTAGGATAGCTGTTGCCAGTTTACTGGCTTACAGATATGCTAGTTGCTCCACCTAGAAACGATAATTTTCCGCTGAGTGAGTAATAAGGTTTCTAGGAAGTTCGCCATAACGACTTCCGTGCTGATCCTTCACGCTTGCGACTCGACTTGTCGCTTTAGCGACTTAGCGAGAACCATTGCGACTTGTGACTTTAGTCACTTAGTGAGCATGGATACCTCTGGTGTGGACAGCATAGCTAGCGTGATATAAGCAGTGATACTTATAAAAGAACTTAGAAAAAATTGGGGATAATCAATAAAAAATGTTTACTCAAAAATCATTTGAAATTTTTAGTATAGATGGCTTGGAAGCTAGAATGGCCGAAATTCGTTCGGAAATTCAGCCTGTTTTTTCGGAAATTGGGCAAAAGTTACTGACAGAACTGTCAGCAAAAATTTCAAATCAAGAATTTTACTTTCATATTGCTCAACATCGTAGAAGAACAGCGAATGCTCCAGAAAATACTTGGTCAGCAATTTCAACTAAAGCTCGTGGTTATAAAATGGAAGCCCATTTCCAATTAGGAATCTGGGAAGATTATGTTTTTATTTATTTATCAATGATTGACCAACCTAAAAAGCAAAAAGAATACGCTGAATTACTGACAAATCTGTCAGTAGAAAAAATGTTGACAGAAGATTTTATAATTTCAAAAGACCATACAAAAGCAGAAGTTTTCCCTCTGTCAGCATTTTCAGAAGCAGCTGAGCGTTTAGGGAAAGTAAAAAAATCAGAATTAGAAATTGGACGTCTTTGGCCTAAAGAACGATTTGATGGCAAAGAAGATTCCAAAATCTTAGCAGAAATGTTAGAAACAATTGACCAACTTTTGCCGATTTATCAAAAGTTAATGGAGGTCTAATCTAATGACGACATTTATTTGGGATTTAGACGGAACACTAATTGATAGTTATGATGTTTTTTTAGAAGCTTTGTCAGAGTCATTTGCAAACTTTAAGCTACCATTTGACCGGCAAACAGTATATAATTTTATAAAGGAAGAATCAGTTAATTCATTACTCGAAAAACAAGCTGTTTCTTTTGAAAAAATCAAAGAAGATTTCACAAAAAATTCGACATCTAAAAATGACAAAATAAAATTAATGGTAGGTGCTAAAGAAGTTTTGGATTGGACTCAAAAAGAAAACATTCAAAACTTCATTTATACTCACAAAGGCAAAAATGCCTTTGATTTACTCAAACAACTTGGAATTTCTTCCTATTTTTTGGAAGTTGTTACCTCTGAAAATAATTTTAAAAGAAAACCAAATCCTGAGGCAATCAATTACTTAGTTAAAAAATATAATTTAAAGACTGATGAAACCTACTATATCGGTGACCGAAAATTGGATATTGAAGCCGCGCATAATAGCGGTCTTGGTTCAATCAATTTTCTTTCGTCAGCAAATTCACAAGAAATAAAAAAATTGACAGATATTATTAAAATTTTTGAAAGAAAATAAAAGATAAATTACTATAATTGGAGGTATAATATGCGTTACTTTACAGCGGGAGAATCCCACGGACCAAGACTTACAGCAATTATTGAAGGAGTACCAGCTGGACTTTCTTTGTCAGCAGAAGATATTAATATTGAACTAAAACGTCGCCAAGGAGGCTATGGACGTGGTGGACGTATGAAAATTGAGTCTGACCAAGTTGAAATTACCTCTGGAGTTCGTCATGGAAAAACAATTGGTAGCCCGATTACGCTCAACGTGACAAACCGTGATTTTAAAAATTGGGAACAAATTATGGCAGCCCAAGATGTTGAGGATAAGATCAAAAAACAACGCCGTTTGACTAAACCACGGCCTGGACATGCTGATTTAGTTGGTGGAATGAAATATGAATTTGAAGACTTACGAAATGTTTTAGAACGCTCATCTGCGCGTGAAACAACAATGCGTGTTGCGGTTGGAGCTGTAGCTAAAAAACTTCTTCATGAATTAGAAATCGAAGTAGCCAACCATGTGGTCAACTTTGGTGGAAGAGAAATTTCAAGTCCAGAACACTTAAGTGTTCAAGAAATTCGCGAAACTGCTGGCCGCAGTGATTTATCTATCTTTGATGAAAGTCAGGCTGAAGACTTACGGACTTACATCGACCAAATCAAAAAAGCTGGCGATACAATTGGTGGAATCATTGAAACCAGAGTCGAAGGAGTTCCTGCTGGACTTGGTTCTTACGTACAATATGACAGAAAACTTGATGCCAAAATTGCTGGTGCAGTCGTTTCCATTAATGCCTTTAAAGGGGTTGAATTTGGACTTGGATTTGAAGCAGGAAAACGTCCAGGAAGTCAAGTAATGGATGAAATTATCTGGTCTGAAAACAAAGGCTATACTCGTTCAAGCAATCAATTAGGCGGATTTGAAGGTGGAATGACAAATGGCGAACAGCTCATTGTTCGTGGAGTGATGAAACCTATCCCGACGCTCTACAAACCACTGATGTCTATTGATACTGAAAGCCACGAACCTTACAAAGCTAGTGTCGAGCGTTCTGATCCAACCGCACTTCCTGCTGCAGGTGTGGTAATGGAAAATGTCGTTGCAACGGTTGTAGCTCAAGAAATTTGTGACAAGTTCAATTCTGATACCATCAATGAGTTGAAAAAAGCACTGGTTGACTACAAAAAACGTTTATCAGAATACTAAAAATTAAAAAGCCGATTAAGGCTTTTTTTGTATTCAAAAAAAAGTAACTTACGAATTTGTAAGTTTTCAGACCGAAATTTCTTGTTACAATGAATTTATCAAGAAAACATAAGGAGAACACAATGAAAAAAATACTTTTTGGAATAATCGCACTCATCTTAGTAGTCGGTGGAGCAGGATTTGCTTGGTATAAAGTCAGCTACGGCGGTGGAACTTATTATGTACAAATTACCAAAGACGGAAAAGAACAACAGGATACAGCAAATGGTCAAAAATATACAAGATATTCATATCAAATGAATTCTTATAAAAAAGACGGTAAAGAAAAGAAAGTTGAATTTACGGCAGACCATAATCTTCGTAAAGAAGCTTATTTAGAATTAACAGTTAATTCCGTTAAAGGAGTCACTTCATGGGAAGAAGTAAAAAAAGCAGAAGTTCCTAAGGAAGCACTCAAGAAAATTAATAGCAACTCATAAACCTAAGATTCAAAAAGAAAGTAGGAGAAAGAACCATGACATTTTTACAAATCAACCTTGCGCTAATGACAATTACAGTAATACTTGCCACGTTAATGGGCTCTTGCTTACTTTATACGATGAAGACTATGAGAGCACGTCTAGCTAAATTAAACGAAAGCAATCAAACAGAAAGATAAGTATAGGAGAAAATATGTTACTCGAAGTAAAACATCTCAAAAAAGTTTTTAAAACAAGATTTTCAAAAGAAGAAACAACTGCTCTAGTTGACATTGATTTTGGAGTAGAGGAAGGCGAATATATCGCGATAATGGGAGAATCTGGTTCAGGTAAGACGACCTTGCTGAATATCTTATCAACCCTAGAAAAACCAACTTCTGGACAAGTTCTTTTAAATAAAGAAGACATTACAGCCATTAAAGATAAAGAAATTTCCGCATTCAGACGTGACCATCTAGGTTTTGTATTCCAAGATTTTAACCTATTAGACACGCTTAATGTAAGAGATAATATTTATCTCCCACTTGTTTTATCTAAATCAAGCGTAGAATTGATGAAAAGTAGACTAAAAGTTCTCGCACCAAAACTTAATATTGAAAATCTCTTAGAAAAACAACCTTTTGAGCTTTCAGGTGGTCAAAAACAACGTGTAGCTGTGGCTCGGGCATTGATAAGTCAACCTGATTTAGTACTTGCCGATGAACCTACAGCGGCTTTGGACTTCAAAAACTCAGAAGATTTGCTCAATCTTTTTGAGGAAATTAATGACAGTGGTCAAACCATTATCATGGTAACTCACTCAAGCTTAGCTGCGAGTCATGCTAAACGTGTTCTTTTTATCAAAGATGGTGTTCTCTATCATCAGCTCTATCGTGGTGAAAAAACCTCTACTGAGTTTGCCAAAGAAATCACACTTTCAATGATCGCATTCCTAGGGACCTCAGAAGAAGAGGAGGGATCATTAAATGCTTAGTTTAAAGCTTGCGGCCAATAATATTAAAAAAGGTTTTAAAAGCTTTGCTCCATTTTTAATGGCCTCAATCACGATGTTTGTCATGATTTTCGTTACTGCATCCATCGCTTTATCTCCTTCAATTCATAAGTTGAAAGGAGGAGAAGCCCTTTCGCAAATTATGGGCTTTGCCTTAATTGTTTTATCTATTTTTGCAGTACTTATTCTAATCTATAGCTCTATCGTTTCCTTCAAACTCAACGTTCACGAGAATTTGGACTCTATGATATTCTTGGTTTTGGTAAAACGAGAATTGTTGGTGTAGCCTTTTTAGAATTGATTTTAAGTTATATCATTACTTTAATTGCTGGAACAGTTTGTGGGATTGCATTTTCAAAATTTTTATTTTTGATTTTTGTAAATATGATTGGTGGAAATTATTTTAATCTAGTCATTAGTCCTACGGCGATTATCTTACTTGCTTTTCTCTTTCTTATTTTCTTTTTAGTCTTAATGATGATTGGTGTTTGGATTATCTGGCGCTCTTCAAGTTTAGACCTTTTAAGAGAAGAATCTAAAGGGGAAAAAGAACCAAAATCAAATCTATTTTTTGCAATAGCTGCGGTAATTCTTTTGGCTGCTGGTTATTACATAGCCTTAACTGTCGATAACCCTATTTCAGCCCTAATGAAATTTTTTATTGCTGTTTTACTTGTAATCTTTGGAACTTACCTTTTCTATATCAGTTTCACTGTGTGGTACCTGAAATTAAAGAAAAAACGCGCAAGTTATTATAAACCAAATAATTTCATCACAACGAGCTCAATGCTTTACCGAATGAAAGCCAATGCTGTTGGGCTTGGAAATATCACTATCTTGTTATCGATGACTATTGTAACAGTCGTTATCAGCTTGGGAGTTTTCCTTGGAACAGAAAATGTAGTTAAAACATTTTATACAAGAGAAGCTCAAGTCTTCACTGTTGCATCAAATGAAAACAGACAAGAGGATATTGAACGGATTAAGAGCGCTGCAGACAGTAAAAAGATAGATATAAAAAATATTTCTGATCTATATTTTGTCCAAGATTTAGCAGTAGACAGACAAGAAACAGCTAATGATAAATTTGCTACATCAACTAAACAAGGGGTTATGTTTGACAAGAGTACTTACTATGCAACTTTAACAACTGCTCAAACCCTAAAATCTTTAGGAAATAAAGATATTCCTACTTTAAAAGATGATCAAGTTTTAGTTGTAAATTTAGCTAAAAATAATAAAAATAAAACCTCAGAGAACCAATTGCAGTCACTTCAATGGTATGGTGATAATTACCAAGTTAAAGATACCCTTAAAACGGTTAAAGACTTTCCTGCAAGTAGCGTTACAACTCTTTCATCTAAAGTGATGATGATTGTCTTTGCTAATGACCAAGCCTTTGACAAAGCGCTTGCTAATTATAATAAAGTAATTAGTGCCGGGCAAGGATTTTCAAATCTTGCTTCAACATCAATTATTTTTGATATTAAACCCGTTGATGAGAAAAGATTTACTAATGCTTTCAAAGAGGAGTTTAATGATAATAAAGATTTAACAATCTCTTATCGTAGTGAAGCTTTGCAAGACCAACGTGCTCAAGTTGGAGGTTTAGTTTTTGTTGGATTTGTTCTAGGAATTAGCTTTATTCTTGGGGCGGCTCTCATCATTTACTACAAACAACTTTCTGAGGGTGCACAAGACAAACGATCATTCAAGATTTTACAAGAAGTTGGACTCTCAAAAGAAGAAGTACAAAAGACAATAAAATCACAAGTTCGTATGATTTTCTTCCTTCCATTAGTGATTACAATCTGCCACTTTGCAGGTGCTTATCTCATGGTTGAGAAAATAATCATGTTGTTCGATATTAATGACCGTTCGGCTATTCTGACAATTTCATTAGAAACCATTGCGATTCTTGCTTTGATTTATTATCTTATTTATAAAGCGACAAGTCGTGTTTATTATAAGATTGTTGAAAGATAAAATATTAAAGGAGACATTTTAAATGTCTCTTTTTTATATTTTTTAATAAAAAAATTTTTAGAAGGGAAAAAAGAAAGAGAAGGAAATAGCTACAAAAGAGGGCTACTTTTGATATAATAAAATAAATATATAATCAATGACTTTTTGACTAACACCTAAGAAGTCATTTTTAACGAAGGGAAACCATGAGGACTTATCTGCATTCTATTCAAATTGGAGTTTTACTCTTTTTCATTTTCCTATTTTTATCTTTAATTCCATATTTGATCGTTCAGTATCGCCGTTATGGTCGGATTAATTTTTGGCGCTTTTTTGTTAACTTTTCTTTCATTCTTTATTTGATTTGTGCCTATGCGATGACAATTTTCCCTCTTCCTCCTGTTAACGAAGTTGCTCAAATGACAGGTCCAAAACAAAATTTAGTTCCTTTTGAATTTATTCACCAGTTTATTTTATATAGTCCTTTTAGGATAAATGAACCATCAACTTGGATTTTGGCTCTCAAAGATTCAACATTCATTCAACCCTTCTTTAATTTGCTTTTGACATTACCTTTTGGATTTTATTTGAAATATCTCTTTAAACGTTCATTTAAACAAACTTTTATATTAAGTTTTTTATTGACTTTATCTTTTGAACTTATTCAACGTTCAGCGCTTTTTGGACTCTATCCTCGTCCTTATCGTTTGTTTGATGTTGATGATCTAATGATTAATACGCTTGGAAGTTTAATTGGGTTTGGAATTGCTGCCATTTTTAGTCGATTTTTACCAGATTTGGATGCAACTAAGGTTGAAAGTTCAAGAGTCAGTCTTTCAAGACGTTTTATTGCCTTTTTAGTTGATCTGGTTCTTGTCTTTATTATTGGAAGTCTATTTCTTCCGACTGGCTATTATTCAGAATTACTAATTTTAGGAATTGTTCCGATAGCTCTTAAGGCAACTCCGGGGCAATTATTATTAAGAATACAAATTAAAGGTAAAAATCGATTTAGAATTGCTTTACGTCAGTTTTTATCCTTTGGGAATTTTGCTTTGATTATCGCTTCAGGATTCTTTCTACAACGTTCAGGAACGATAGCTGAGGACCAACTGGCTCAAAACTTTTTACTTATCTTACTCTTTTTAGGATTAAGTCTTTTGCCATTACTGGATGTCTTAATTGCTTTTCTCTCGAAAACAAGAAAACTCTGGTATGAAAGAGTGAGCGATACTCAAATCGTAGCAAAATTGAAAACAGGAAAGGAATAAATATGACTAAAATATTTATAGTAGAAGATGATGAAATTATTGTAAAAGCAATTAAGATTGCCTTGGAAAAAGAGTTTCAAGTAAGAAGTGTCTCTAATTTTCGAGCAGTTAAACAAGAAATTATGGAGTTTGAAGCAGATTTAGTGCTGATGGATATCGGACTACCTTTTTATAGCGGATTTTATTGGACCAACGAATTAAGAAAACTTTCCCAAATTCCCATTATCTTTATATCATCTGCTTCAGATGACATGAATCAAGTAACAGCTATGAATCAAGGGGCAGATGATTTTGTGACAAAACCTTTCTCTCTGGAAATTTTAAGCGCTAAAATCAAAGCACTTTTACGCAGAAGTTATTCTTTTTCTGGAATTGAAAAATTAGAGTTTGCAGGATTTGTTTTGTCTGAAAATACTTTGAGCTTAACCCAAAATTCTGAAAGACAAGAAGTTGAACTGACCAGTTCTGAAAATAAAATTTTAACCCTATTGTTTCGTGCTAATGGCGAGGTAGTCACTAAGGAGAAAATTTTACAAGAATTATGGCAAACAGATGAGTTTATCGATGCTAATACTTTGAATGTAAAAATGACTCGTTTGCGTAAAAAGCTTGGAGAAGTTGAATTTGATAAACATATAATGACAAAAAGAGGAAGTGGCTATGCTTTGGTTTAAATATTTTAAGTCTAAAATCCCACAAATCGGTGTTTTTTTACTTATGTCAGCCATATATATTGTGACTTTTTGGCTTTGGCATTTACCAATGATGGCTTTTTTTAATAGTACTTTATTTGCCTTAATTATTTTTGTAGTTTATTTAATTTCTTCATATTTCCGCTGGAAAGCAATGCGAGAAGCGGTAGAGAGAGTGATGAAAGATAATCAGGCTCTACAAAAAAAATTGGACCAACAAAATCTTGCCGAACGAGAGATGGAAGATATTATTAGAGTCTGGTCGCATCAGATGAAAGTTCCATTAGCCGCCATTGATTTAATGACACAAACACAAATTGATCCTAAAGAATTGAAAAATCAGGTTTTTTCTTTAGAAAACTATCTAAAAATTCTTCTTGAGTATCAAAGAATTAATAATTTGGCTACCGATTTTAGATTTGAAAAGGTGAGCATGTCCTTACTAGCAAAAGAATTAGTAAAAAAATATAGTAGCTTTTTTATCCAAAAAAATCTTTCCATTCAAATCGAAGGGGAATGGTTGGTAAATAGCGATCAACGCTGGTTAAGTTTAGCTATAGAACAGCTGCTTAATAATGCTGTAAAATACACTAAAGAAGGTGGAATTTTAATTCAAATCAAACCAGGTGAAATCAGAATTCAGGATACAGGGATTGGCATCTTAAAAGAAGATGTTCCACGTCTTTTTGAACATGGATTTACAGGTTATAATGGTCGTATTCAGCAAAAATCAACAGGTCTTGGACTCTATCTAGCAAAACTTATTTTGGATAAACTAGAATTTCAAATTGCAATAAGTTCTGAAATTGGTGAGGGAACTTGTGTGATGATCAAGAAAGAGTAAAGAATGAAAAAGATATTAATTATAGGTCTCGGACTGATTGGAAGTTCTATAGCCCTAGGCATAAAAAAAGCCCATCCTGAGTTTGAAATTCTTGGTTCGGACCGTGAAGAAGTTGAAAATATTGTTCAAAAACGTGGAATTATTGATTCTAAGGTCGAATTAGTTAAAGGAGCCCAAGAAGCAGATATTATTATTTTAGCTGTGCCAATTTCAGTGACTCTCGAGCTTTTAAAGCAAATTGCAACGTTTGATTTAAAAGATGGACTTTTGATTACTGATGCTGGTTCAACCAAGAGTGAGATTGTCGAGCTAGCTAATCAACTTTTTTCTGGGACAAAAGTAAAATTTATCGGAGGGCATCCGATGGCTGGCTCTCATAAATCTGGCGTAATGGCGGCAGATCTTAATTTATTTGAAAATGCTTATTATGTTTTGACAGAAGAAAGTCAAGAATTAAGAGAGTTACTTAAGGGACTTCATGCTAAATTTATTATTTTAGATGCCAAGGAACATGATAAAGTAACGGGTCAAGTGTCTCATTTTCCACATATTTTGGCTTCAACTCTGGTCTGGCAATCAGACGATTATGCTAAAGAGCATCCTTTAGTCAAACATTTAGCTGCTGGAGGTTTTCGTGATTTAACGAGAATCGCTGAGGCTGACAGCTTAATGTGGACTAGTGTCTTACTTTCTAATCCGGAAATTACATTAGAGAGAATTGAGAATTTTAAAAAACACTTAGATGAAATTGCTTTAAAAATTACAAAAAGAGATTCCCAAGCTATTGAACACTTTTTTGAAGAAGGTAAAAAGATTCGACAAGCAATGGAAATTCATAAAGGGGCACTGCCAAACTTTTATGATTTGTTTATCTCGGTTCCCGATGAAAAAGGAGTTGTTTTACGAGTTTTAGCACTCTTACAGGATTTTTCGATTACAAATATCAAAATTAATGAAGAAAATCGTGAAGATATTCATGGTCAACTGCAAATCTCTTTTAAACGAGCAGAAGATTTGCAAGAGGCGCGTGAAATTATTGAAAAAGCAACTGATTTTACAGTTGTTTGATAAAGGTTAAAGAACTGACATTCTTAGTCTTAAAATCTTAGGAAGAAATGATAAAAATAAGAGGGCCTTGAGCGCCCTTTTATGCTATAATAAATACTAAAAAATGTTTAGGAAATAAAATGAAATTAAAAATAAATTCACAAGGGTTAAAAGGGCGTTTAAAGGTTCCAGGAGATAAATCAATTTCACATCGAAGCATTATGTTTGGCTCAATTGCTAAAGGAAAAACAATCATTCATGATATTTTGCGTGGCGAAGATGTTTTATCTACCATTGAAGCCTTTCGAGCTTTAGGAGTTGAGATTGAGGACGATGGTCAAGTTATTACTGTCCATGGTCAGGGGATTTCAAAACTTAAGGAGCCAGAAAAAGCACTTGATATGGGAAATTCTGGAACTTCAACCCGCCTGTTGTCGGGGATTTTAGCAGGACTTCCTTTTGAAGCAACTTTGTTTGGGGATGATAGTTTATCCAAAAGACCAATGGACCGTGTCGCAACTCCGCTTCAAATGATGGGGGCTGAAATAGTTGGACAAACTGATAAGGTTAAATTACCGATGACAATCAAAGGAAGTGCTCATTTAAAAGCAATCGATTATATCCTTCCGGTCGCTTCGGCCCAAGTAAAATCGGCGGTAATTTTTGCTGCTTTACAAGCAGAAGGACTGACAAAAGTTGTTGAGAAGGAAAAAACACGCTCACATACAGAAGAAATGTTAGTTCAATTTGGCGGAGAAATTACTGTTTCTGATAAAACCATTCTTGTTCCTGGCGGGCAAAAACTTTTGGGGCAAGAGGTGACAGTTCCTGGTGACATTAGTTCAGCAGCCTTTTGGCTTGTAGCTGGCTTAGTTGTTGAAAATTCAGGACTTATCTTGGAAAATGTTGGAATTAATGAAACAAGAACGGGTATTTTAGAAGTCATTCAGGCAATGGGTGGCCAGTTGGAAATTTTAGAGCAAGATGAGGTGGCAAAAGCCGCGACTCTAAAAGTAAAAGCGAGTCAACTTAAGGGAACTGAAATATCGGGTGATTTAATTCCAAGATTAATTGATGAATTACCAATTATTGCGCTTTTGGCTACACAAGCCGAAGGTAAAACAATTATTCGCGATGCGGCTGAACTTAAAGTTAAGGAAACCGACCGGATTGCTGTTGTGGCTGATGCACTCAATAGTATGGGTGCAAATATTGAACCAACAGATGATGGAATGATTATTCAAGGTGGAACAAAATTACATGCTCCAGAAAATGCAATTAATACTTTAGGTGATCACAGAATTGGGATGATGGTTGCAATTGCTGCACTTTTGGTTGAAAATGGTGAAATTGAGCTTGAACGAGCTGAGGCCATTCAAACGAGCTATCCAAGTTTCTTTGATGATTTAGAAAAATTGTCAGGAAATCTTTGAAATTAAATGATAGGAAGTTAAAAAATGAGTATCATTTTAATTGGATTTATGGGTGCCGGAAAATCAACGGTGGCAAAACTTTTAGCAGAAGAATTTACTGATTTAGATAAGTTGATTGAAGAAGAGATTGAAATGCCAATTGCGACTTTTTTTGAATTATTTGGAGAAGCTGATTTTCGTAAAATTGAAAATGAGGTTTTTGAGCTTGCTGTTCAAAAAGATATTATTATCGCAACTGGTGGAGGAATCATAGAAAATCCAAAGAATTTAAATGTTCTTGATAGAGCATCACGAGTTGTATTTTTGACTGCTGATTTTGATACTTTATGGAAGCGAATTTCCATGGATTGGCAGAATGTTCGACCTTTAGCTCAAGACAAAGAAGCTGCTCAACTTTTATTTGAAAAAAGAATGAAAGACTATTCATTGGTTGCGGATTTAACAATTGATGTGACCGATAAAAGTCCAGAGCAGATTGCAGAGCAGATTAGAGAAAAGTGGGAGATAGAGTAGGATGAAAATTGCATATTTAGGTCCACGAGGTTCTTTTTGCTCAGTCGTAGCCGAAGCAGCTTTTAAATCTGAGGAGTTGTACTCTTATGCAACTATTTTGGATGTCATTGAAGCCTATAATGAGGGCGAATGTGATTTTGCACTAGTTCCTATTGAAAATTCGACTGAAGGAACGGTCAATATGAGCATTGATAAAATTTTTCATGATTCAAATGCCAAGGTTGTGGCCGAGTTTGTTCTTCCAATTTCTCAAAATTTATTGGCAGTTTCTAAAGAACAAAAAATTGAACATATTTACTCTCATCCTCAAGCTTTGGCTCAAACGAGAGTTTATTTGAGAAAATTTTATCCTCAGGCGCAGGTGGAAATTACTGAGTCCACTTCGGCAGCGGCTGAGTTTGTGAAAAATAATCCGGACTTGCCCGCAGCAGCGGTGGCAAATTCTTTTGCAGCTAAAATGTATGATTTGGAATTCATTGCTGAAAATATTCAAGATTTGGCGGGGAATTCGACTCGTTTTTGGTTACTAGGAAAAGAAAAGCAATCCTTTGATTTAAATCAAACAAAGGATAAGGTGACTTTGGCTTTGACGCTACCTGACAATTTGCCAGGAGCATTGCACAAAGCAATTTCTGTTTTTGCTTGGCGTGATATTGACATGACTAAAATTGAGTCACGTCCTTTAAGGACACGTTTGGGACAGTACTTTTTTATTATTGATTTAGAAAATAATGCAACGAACAGTTTAAAGATTCCTTATGCTCTTGAAGAATTGGCAGGTTTGGGAGTAAATGTTCGATTGTTAGGAAATTATTCAGTATATTCATTAGGTGAGGTGTAAAGGTGAGAATTTATTTTGTACGACATGGTAAAACGGAGTGGAATTTGGCACGGCGTTTGCAGGGACAAAAGGGAGACTCACCTTTATTGCCAGAATCTTATGAGGCAATTAAACGCGTTCATAAGTTTTTAGAACCGATTGAATTTGACAAGGTTTTATCAAGCCCTCAAAAAAGAGCTTTGACAACAGCAGATTTACTGACCAATCAGTCTGTAAGTACTGACAAGAGATTATCAGAATGGAATTTTGGTGAATTAGAGGGTTGGTTCATTCGTGATGCAATCGCTAAGTACCCTAAGGAAATGCATGATTCTCGCTTTGAATTAGATCAATTTGATGGAAGTGCTTTTGGGGCTGAATCAGTTACTTCAGTTTTGGCACGCTTTGATTCTTTGGCCGGGGACTTATTGAATTCTAAAATGGACAATGTACTTTTAGTTGGTCACGGAGCTTCTGGGACGGCTGGAATGCGACATTTGGCTGGATTTCCAATCGCTGAATTACGTTCTGTTGGCGGTCTAGCGAATAATACAGTTACAGTTTTGGAATCAAATGGTAGTCATTTTGATTTGAAAATTTGGGATAAACAGCTATGACGGATAAAACTTATGTTACAGGCTCAATTGAAGCTATTTTTTTCTCTAATCCAAGCAATTTTTATAAAGTTTTATTAATTGAGATTGATGAAACAAATGCTGAATATGATGATTATGAAATTGTGGTCAATGGGACAATTGGCGATGTAGTCGAAGGGGATTCTTATACTTTTTATGGGCAATTAACCCAGCATCCAAAGTATGGGGAACAATTGCAAGTCAGTCAATATGAGAAGGCTGTACCAACGTCTGGTGCTGGTTTGGTCAAGTATTTTTCATCAGATAAATTTCCAGGGATTGGTAAAAAAACGGCAGAGAAAATTGTTGAAACTTTTCCTGAAAATACGGTAGATTCTATTTTAGAAGCGCCTGAGAAATTGGATGGTTTATTAACTCTAGCCAGAAAAAATTCATTTATCAAACGTTTGCGTGAAAATCATGGTATGGAAAAAGTGCTGACCAAGCTTGCAGAGTATGGCTTGCCAAGTAAACTCACTTTTCAAATCTATGAGTTGTACAAAGAGGAAACGATTGAAAAAATTGAGGGAAATCCTTATCAACTTGTGGAAGAAGTTAAAGGGGTTGGCTTTAAAACTGCCGATAAGATTGCGAGTGAACTAGGGATTGAAGCGGATAGTCCAAATCGTTTTCGAGCGGCTTTGATGCACGAAGTCAATACGCATTCGCAAGCAACAGGTGATACCTACATTGAAGCCAAGAATTTACTTGAGTTGACGATAGACTTACTTGAAGAAGCCAGAAATATTGAGGTCAATCCAGCTGAAGTTGCTGCGGAAATAAATGGTTTAATTGTTGATGGAAAAGTACAGCAAGAAGGAACGAAAATATTTGAAAATTCCTTGTTTTTTGCTGAAGACGGTATCCGAAAATCACTGACAGCCTTAACTAATCGTTCGGGAAAAGATTTTGCTGACGAAAAGTTACTGACAGTTTTGGAAGAGGTAGAAAAAGATTTAGAGATTACTTATGATGAACTTCAGAAACAGGCCATCATTGGAGCGATGAATCAGCAATTTTTCATTTTGACTGGGGGACCAGGAACGGGGAAAACAACGATTATTAATGGTTTCATTGAAACTTATGCCCGTCTTTATCAGTTAGATTTAGAACCTGACCATTATAATGATGACGTTTTTCCTATTTTACTGGCGGCACCGACTGGTCGCGCTTCAAGACGGATGAATGAGTTGACTGGACTTCCAGCAGCAACAATTCATCGGCACTTAGGCTTAGGGCAAGATGAGGCAGAAGATGCGATTGGTAATGAGTTGTCAGGTTCACTTTTGATTGTCGATGAATTTTCAATGGTTGATACTTGGCTAGCCAACAAACTTTTTCAAGCCATTCCTGGTTCAATGAAAGTCCTTCTCGTTGGCGATGCTGACCAACTTCCTTCTGTGGGCCCTGGACAAATTTTTGCAGATTTATTAAAAATTCCAGAAATTCCATCAGTAAAATTGGATAAGATTTTTCGTCAGGGAGATGATTCAACGATTACCGATTTGGCTCATCATATCAAAGATGGACAATTACCTGCAGATTTTACGGTGAAAAAACCTGACCGTTCTTATTTTGAAGTGAGTGCTAATTTTGTACCACAAATGGTGGAGCAAATTGCTAGTGCTTGGCAAAAAAGAGGAAATAATCCTTTTGAATTACAAATTTTAGCGCCCATGTATAAAGGGACCGCTGGGATTAATGCAATGAATATTCTCTTGCAAAATCTCTTTAATCCGCTTAATGACCGACTTGAATTTGCTTTGGGTGATATGAAATTTCGTGAAGGAGATAAAGTATTACATTTAGTCAATGACGCTGAGGCCAATGTATTCAATGGAGATTTAGGACAAATTGTTGAATTGATTGCAGCAAAATATACTGACAGTAAACAAGATGAGATTGTGATGGATTTTGATGGTCAAGAATTGACCTATCCCAGAGCTGAATGGTATAAAATTACGCTTGCTTATGCTATGTCTATCCATAAATCCCAAGGTTCGGAATTTTCAACGGTCATCGTCCCGATGGTCTCTTCTTATTCACGGATGTTAGAGCGAAATTTACTATATACAGCAATCACGCGGGCAAAGCAAAGCTTAATTTTATTGGGTGAAGAGCGTGCCTTTGCTCAGGCTGTGGCGCGTGAAGGAGCCAATCGAAAAACTTTTCTCGTTGAGCGTTTTAAGGATGATAAGCCTGCCGCAGAAAATCTGTCAGTAGATTCCTTAACTAAAAAAGTTACTGACAAGAAGGAAATATCTAACAAAGAGAAAAATTCTGGATCAGCAGCAGACTTAGACTTAGAAAATTTTTCTGGCAGAAAAAAAACAGCACCAAAAGTTGAGGAAATTTCATTATTTGATGAAGAAACTGAAAGTTTGGGGAATGGAATTCTAACAGAAGCGCTAATTTTATCTGGCAATTTTGATCCCTTAATTGGATTGACTGAGCAAGATTTTGCGATTTTTAATAAATAAATAAAAAGACTGACAGAAATTTCTGTCAGTCTTTTTATCTTCGTCAGTAATTTTGGATATAAAAAAATCTGTCAAAGAGACAGAAATTTTTTCTTAGCCAAGTTTAGCAGCAAGACGTGCTTTATCGCGTGAAGCTTTGTTAGCGTGGATAAGGCCTTTAGATGCAGCTTTATCAATTGTTGAAGAAGCAGCTCTGTAAAGTTCTTCTGAAGGTGCAGCTTCAAATTTTTTGATAAGAGTACGCATTGCAGATTTTTGTTGTGCATTGCGTTCGTTCGCGATTTTATTCAATTCAGCACGTTTGATTGCAGATTTAATGTTTGCCATTTTAGTCTCCTTTTATTACTTTTCATAGAAAAGCGGTTGATGTATGTCCCAGGTGGGCACACTACACCCTCCAAGATTTTTCTAATACCTATCAATTATACAGGAATTTTGAATTTTTGTAAACTCTTGACCTTTATTTTTTTTGAAAAAAGTCGAAAAATACTTTTGGAAAATAATAAATAAATAAAAGCTGAAATAAGATAAAGAAGGGAATTTTCAAAATTTTACAAGCATTAAAAATAAATTTCTAAGCATTTAAAAAGAAAAATTTAATCTAAAAAGAGAGGATATTGTATTGACAAAGAGAATTAACGTGTTATAATCAAGTCATGAATTTAGATGAAAAGCCGTGGTTTAACGACGCAGAATATATGAGTTATGTCGGTCATCTGTTAGAAATGGATGAGCTAAAAAAGCTTGATGGGATTACACATCATTATACTTCAACACGCTTGCAACACTGCTTGCGGGTAAGTTATGTCTCTTATCTCATTGCGAAAAAACGTGGCCTCAATGCCAAAGCAACAGCTAGAGCTGGACTTTTGCATGACCTTTTCTATTATGATTGGCGCAATACAAAATTTGCTAAAAGCCATGCCTATGTGCATCCGCATATTGCTTACCGTAATGCGCGCAAGCTGACTACTCTGTCAGACCTTGAGAAAGATATCATCATAAAACATATGTTCGGTGCGACAATCAATCCGCCACGCTATAAAGAAAGTTGGATTGTTACTGCTGTTGATAAATATGTAGCTACCCTTGAAGGGTCAGTTAACCTTAAATACAAATGGAATCGTCGTAAGCATTTTAAACGTTTACCTTATTTCAGTATTGACTAAAAAAAGAAAATAAAAGCCTATCAATTGATGGGCTTTTTTAATTTACTGACAGTTTTGTGAAATTTTTCTAGGGAGCTTGTCAGTAAAAAGAAACAAGTCTCATCAGAGATTCTTCAGACTATGTTAGAATTATAGTGTAAGATATAGATTCCGCATCAATAAAATAAGGAGGTGAGTCTATGAAAAAAGTAAAGGTATTTTATAATGAAAATTCGGGAAATAATGATGAAGACAAAGTTTTAAAAAAGATTAAGGATTTTTTTGCGAGACCAGAAAACTCAGACTCCCAAGTTGATTTTATTAATCCAGAAAGTCCTGAGGACGCCATTCGTTTGGCCAAAAAAGTAAGTCAGGAGCAAACCGATTTAGTGATTGCTCTTGGAGGTGATGGCACAATCAATAAAATTTGTGGCGGTGTGTTTGAAGGAGGAGCCAAACCGATTTTAGGAATTGTACCAAATGGAACGGTCAATAATTTGTCAAAATCACTTCATATCCCACAAGATTTAGAAGAAGCACTTGATAATTTAAATCATGGAGAAATTCAAAAATTTGATATTGCTAAAGTCAATAATGATTATATGACTTCTAGTCTGACCATGGGAATTTTGGCAGATATTGCTCAAAATGTGAGCGGTTCTGAGAAGAAAAAATTTGGCCCTTTAGCTTGTCTTAAGGACGCCTACAAGGTGATTCGCTATAATAAAACGTATCGCATCAAAGTTAAGTATAATGGAAAAACGAAATCATTAAGAACAAAACTATTATTGATTACAATGACGGATACGATAGGAGGAATGCAAGCTTTAGCACCAAAAGCCAAAGTGGACGATGGACTTATCCGCGTTTATTCACTGAAAGAAATTAATTTGTTCAATATCCTCTTTCATTTGAATAAACTTCGTAGAGGTAAATTTGAAGACTCTATGGAAATGACTCATTTTGACACGGATCATTTAGAAATTCTCACACATTCAAAGAAAAAGAAAGACAATCCTTATTCAAGAATTGATGGGGATAAAAGTGACCCGCTTCCATTAGATATTAAAGTTTATCGAAAAGCCCTGACAACGCTTGTTCCTAAAAAGGAATAAGCGTTCGGTCAGTAAATAATAGAAATAAAAAATCAGACCTAAGACTTATGATATAAAGTCTGTGTGAGCCTGATTATAAAAGGGTTTAAGAGTTTCTTGGGAAATAATGTTACGTTTTTTGTTACGCTTAGTTTGAATAATTAAGGTATTTCTCAAATAAGCTGAGTTCATTTTTAGCTGTTTCAGGTTCAAGATGAGCGTAGATATCCATAGTCATTTGTAATGTTGAATGACCTAGCCTAGTTTGGATTGCTTTATAACTCATTCCAGCACTTAAACAGAGTGTAGCGTGAGTATGTCTAAAGCCGTGAAAGCCGATATTTGGTAGGCCCACATTCTCGAAACAATCAAGTAAAGTATTTCTAAGTAGTCGACTATTAAGCACAGAGCCATTGAGATTTGGAAAAATCAAAGGTTGATTGGGGTTTCCATATTTGAGAAACTCCTTTTTTATTTCAAGCTGCCATTTAGATAAAAGATTTAGTGTAGATTTATCTATATCTATTGTTCGGTTACTTGTTTCAGTTTTGGGAGACAATTGAATTTGATTGCTGTCATTTACCGTTTTTGATACCGTAATAGTTCCATGTTTGAAATCAATATCAGACCAGCTCAATGCAACTGCCTCGCCAATTCTGAGACCAGTTGAAGCTAGAAAAGGTAAAAGATTTCTTAATAGCCGCATTTTCCATTGAGGGGAAGCCTGATTATCTAAATAATCAAATAAACTTTGAAGTTGAGATTTAGTAAAAAACTTGATCTCTTTTTTTGTAGATTCTACTTTGACATTAGGCATTAGAACAGTTAAACATGGATTCGATGAAATAAGACCATTTGAAATAGCATACTTCATAATTCTATTGATTATAGTATATAATCTCTTATAATCGCTCATTTCGCCTTTTTTTCGTGCCTGACGCCCGTTTAAAGGTTTACTAGCGATAGTTGCCCATATATTAATTTGATGCTGTAAAATGGCAGTTGTGAGTTTATATATCTTATACTTCCCAAATGCTGGGATAAGATATAATCTTAAATTTTTTTCTGTTTGCTTGACAGTTGCTGATTTTCTATTTATTTTATAAAAATCAAACCATGCTGCTGCAACTTCATCAAAAGTTTTTAAGACTTTAATTTTTTTAGTACAACCATTTTTTATGAACTCATTTTGAAGACGTGAAAGTTTAACTTTTATGTCTTTTTTTGTACGCCCAGTAATGGAAGTTCGAACTTGCTTACCTGTCAGCACATCAGTACCGATATAAGCGCCACGGAGAATATAGCGTACTTCTCCGCTTTTTGTTTTGTATTCTTTTATATTTAGTTTGTTCATGTTGATTCTCCTCTTTGCATTTGGCCGTGCGCAAAAGTCAAAACATGAAATCAGAAAGGAAGAGGTTCGGAATCATCTTTAGAATTATTGGTTGGAGCACCATTAGAAAGATTTTTTGTTAGCTCTAACACCGTCTTCTTTTCCCAAGGACTAAGTAGCATAAAATTACTTAGTAAATCCCCCTCTTCCGAATTATATAAAAAGCTTAATGAATATAACAAATTTCTGTAGTCCAACCAGCCATCTACATCATCATAAGACTTAATATAGTTCTCTTTTGCTTTTTGAACCCTTTTCTCTCCAATAAACTGAGCTAGAACGGCTTCTCCTTTATGTTCTTCTTGATTATCAGGATCATTTTCAGATTTTTCCATACCTTTTAACCATGTCGTGAGATTATTTTTATCATCACTGTTACCCTGTAGGTACTCAAGAGATACATCAAAATAATCAGCTAAAATTTTTGCTTTATCTACCCTTGGGGTGACCCCACGAGACTCATAGCTTGCAAGTGTAGATTTTCCAATACCTACAGCTTCACTTAATTGTTTAAGCGTTAACCCAGAGTTAGATCTTAATTCTTTAATCCTATTTGACATATTTAACACCTCTTCAAAAAATTATAACATAAAATTCAATTACGTATAACTTTCCGCTTGCAAATTAAACTAAATTAAACTATAATAATTTTATCGACAATAAATTAAACGAAATTAAACGGAAAGGGGAATGTTTTTATGAATGAAATTACCTTAGAAATAGCAAAAGCTATCCGCAGAAAGCGTGCAGATTTGGGATTGACAAAAAAGCAAGTCTATACTCAATTAAATATTTCTTTTAAAACTTATAAAAAAATTGAAACCAGTGGTTCTAGAGTAAAAAGAAGTGTTTATCAAAAAATAACAAATTGGCTTGCTAAAGATTACTAGAATCATCAATTAAAAAGAAACCAAAAGCACTTGGCCGTGCGCAAAATTGAAAGCAAGAAAGACCGCGATTGTCGATAAACTACGTAGAAATGAGGATAAATGACCCCGTTAGTATTATTTGACAGCCTAGACTTGTCAAAAGCAAGCAATGAAAGTTTTTATACGACTACCGAGATTATTGCTGAACGATCAGATAATTCTTACAAAGTTGTATCTGATTTAGTTCGTAAGTATCGTTTTGAACTTGAAAAGATTGCACCTCTAAATAGCTTTTTCAAAAAGCTAAATGTAAATAATGTAGGACGTTCAAGGAAAATATATAAGTTGAACGAACAGCAAACTTTATTCTTTATTCCATTATTGGGAAATACTCCAGCAGTTGTGCAATTCAAATTTGATTTAGCGGCTGCATTTATAGCTATGAGAAATGAACTGCAAGCACGAAAAATCGAACGTGCTACAGATAAAGTAACCACTCGTAGCCTAACTGATGCCGTTCATGATTGGGATAATAAATCTAAACATAGTTATATTCACATCAGAAATCTATTAGTGAAAGTTGCTACTGGAGAATCACACACTTATGTTAAGAATCGAGACCCAAGTAATAAAACATCTATGGTTGATTTATTAACTTCTGACGAACTGGAGGAATATAATTATATGAAATCTTTAGTAATTCCAATGCTTTCCAAAAGTGGAGAAAAAGCAATGGATTACCACGACATTAAAGAAAAACTAGAATTTTTGACAACAAAAAAGCCGTGAACGATCCCCATCAATAAACGACTTTTAAACTATTGTAAGGCAAGCTCTTTACGAGTTTTGCTTTACTCAAATTATAACATATTTGAGGAGAAACACAAATGACAGAATTTATAACCATTGATGAAGCGAAGCTATTATTCACAGAGTGCTTAGCAAAATCGAGACACCATATTGAAGTGGATGATGTCACTGACAAACTTTTTGATGGTAAAAGCGTAGCCACCTTTACTTTTATGGGTAATGGCTATCAAGTGGAATTGGAGGCTTAAAATGCAATCATCTACTTTCAAAATAGAAGATTTAGAGAAAGCACGAACTTTTGAAAATAAACATTTTTTAATTCTCTCTGTAAAAATGAATTCTGAAATTGGACATCAAGTTTTTTTAAAAAGCGTAAAAAACAAAAAAACAGTAATTATTTTCAATCAAAATAAAGCACCTCTTTGTATCAAAGTATCTCATGAGTTTGCACAAAGTTGGAAACTTCAAAAACAAGCCGAAATTAAGAAAAGAGATAAAGTATGAAATTTATAAAAATGGACGTTATAAGCACAGAAATACTACCTACTTGGTTGGTTAAACCTAGTCGTGCTGAAGTAAGAAAAATATTAATTGTCAATGAATCTAAAGCTCCAAAGTTGCATATAAGACTTAAACGAGGAGGAAAATCATGAGTATCTTATCATTTGAAGCAGAACAAGAGCTAACACAATCAGTATTAAGCCATGTTGATAAATTAGTTGAGGCAAGAGTTGAACAAAGTCGCTTGTTCCCTTACGTGCAACAAGCTGAATTATTGAAAGAACTGAACATTTCAACCACATATTTAGCTAAACTTCGGGCACACGGATTAAAGCAAGTGGTTTTAGAAGATGGAGATCGTACTGTTTGGTATAAAAAAAGTCAATTGGAATCATTGATGGATTCATTAGCTGAATAGGGGGAAGAAGTGACAGAAGTTAAAACTGATTATGGAGATTTGGAAAAACAACGCAAAGCATGGGAACGGTTAGAAAATAATCTAAAAAAGGTGATTAATCTTCCCTGGGAAAAATTTGGAAACATTGATGGCGCTAAGATTCCTCAAAGTCTTGATTTAGTCCATATCTTGCATCGTGATATTTATGAATATCCTTATCTGTCAGTAAAATCTACAGGAGAAAATAAAAGAATCAAAAGACCTAGTTTGCATTTAAACAATGGTCAAAATACTGTATCTATTTTCTACGGTGGAGTTAATAAAAAAGCTGAAAAAACTGACGATGGAGAAGATAAAGAAGTAGTTACATTAAAATCAAGTAAAAGTATACCTCGTTTTGTCAATGTGATCCTAGATTATCTATTTGGAAAGCTTGCTTTGCATAATGGATATTTATATGATATTTCAACCTCACAATTCAAACGATTGTCAGAGATGGATATTGCTCATGAATATAAATTAGGGAAACGTTCTGACTTTACAGCTAGTGAAGTTGTAGAAATTATATCTTTTATAGATGAACAGATAAGCTTAAAACCTCTTAAAGAAATAAAAACATCTATTATTGCTTGTCATGACTTTCAAATGGATCTGCATCAAAAGATAATTTTAAAAAATTGTTCTATCAAAGACAATGAATGTTACTTTAAAGTGTTTGATTGTCAGCTCTCTGATGTAATTGAGATGTCAATCTTGAACGCTAATTACTTAGGAATGGTGATAGACGATGCAGACAGTTTGCATAATGCACAACTACAACCCATCTATCAAATGCTAGTGGCATGTCGTGAAATTACTAAGACAAGGTTCTTTGTCAGTAAATCTGGGACACGTACTGGTAAAGGGTTGCGTCATAAAGTAATTTCATCCATTTTTGATACAAAACATGTCAACCTAGACGAACTCTCAAATAAAGCAACGGCTGCAATGGCTTGGGCTGGATTTGATGGCGGAGAAATGTTACTGGTGACTGAATCAGGAGAAATTGGAAAAAGCTTAGAACGTTATTTGAAAATACTGGCTACTGAAAGTACATATCGTGGTCGAGGTATTGGCCAAAACTATGCGGATATTAATCTGACTGGTGTGCTGTCTATTGATTCAAATGAAAAAGTCTTATTTTCTTCTGAGATGAATAGCAGGGCTGTGAACATTGCTTTTAAGAATCGTCCTAAAGGGGAAACTGATAGCGAACGTGAGTCAATCTTTACACCCTACTGGGAAGCATTTACTGAGCAGCGAGTATCTGAGACCAGTCGAGAAGCAACGGCGCTTGCAGGAGTGGCTGCTTTATACTCTTCATTTGTTTATTGGAGACAAAATAAATTTAAGTTCAATTTTAAGCAAGTGGAGATGGATAACTTCAGCAGTGATCACTTTGATTTTGATGACGTGCAAATTTATATTATCGAGGAGCATATCAAAGGTAACAAGACAATAATCAAAACGGATGAGGTTCAGAAGCTATTGAAAGAAACCTATTATGGAGCTGGAAGTCCTAAGCGAAGAAAAGAAGCCCTTGATATTATTGGATATTTTGAAACTACGAGAAAATTTCCAACAAGAGATGGTAATCGAAAAACTTTTAGAGTAATTGCAATAGGGAATCCTCGTCGAGCATCAAAAGCAGTCACAGTGTTTCTTGAAACAATGTATGAACCACCTTAATGACCACATTTTGACCACATATTTACCACGTTTTATTAATAGCTATAAATAGCAGTATTAAAGGAATGACCACGTAAAATACGCAAAAAACGTTTTTTGTTTTGATTAATATTTTTATAGAGTTTATATATAGGTTTTAGATATACCAATTTTAAAGGTTGATTAGAGTATATATTATTACTTTATAGGAATTTCATAAAAAAACGTGTCCTCTGTGTCAATGGCTTAGTAGAGCTGTTTATAAGCGTGGTAAATATGTGGTTGACCACGCAAAAAAAGTGTGGTCTAGAGAACGATTTTAGAAACCTATAGTCATCAAATAGAAAAAGCTATACCAATTTAGAAAATGGAGGTTTGATAATGAGTTTTAATTTTACAAAGACAGTAGTTTTTACAGTCAAAGAAAAAATGCCATTTAATATTCCTTATGATGAAGAGGAATTTGAGAAATTTAGTCATGCACTTTTAGTTGATAAAAATGCGGAGTGGCTAGGTGGCTACTTATTTAATATAAAAAATATTGTTTCAATAAAACGAGTTTAAACATAGGGAGAAAAAATAATGAGCATAATTAAAATACAAGAACAAGAAGAAAACAATGAACCACAACAAACAGTAAAGTCAATCATTGAGGAAATTCAAGAACTGACCTTTACTCCTCATGAAATATCAGGCAATGATGTACAAGTCTTTTCAGACCTATTGACTGATAGTATTGAACGTTTGATTAAAGCGCTAGGATTGAATGATATGAGCCTTTCAGCAGGAAGTAAAAACAAACCGCAAGAGCTTGCACTCAAAGCACAGTTACAAGATTTATATTCGCTCAATGATTCAATGATTACTGCAGACCCTAACCATATTCCAAGATATACAGACGGAACAATTATTACATTGTCTGATTTAGTAGATATGAATGTACAAGCCTTAGACAATATCGCCGAATTAATCGGCTTTGAATTAGAAGAGTAGGAGATAAAAATGAGCGATAAAGTAATTATGGTTTATACAGTAAATGATTCATCAGCATTTGTCTTTAATCAGACACTGGATAATATGAAAGTCATTGGCAAATGGCAAGATGACCCTGACCAGTTATTTAAACTAGGCACTACCGTATTTAATGGAAATCATGTTGTGGCGATTAAAGTCGCAAAACGTGGGCCACTTGGTACAGTACCAGAATAATAAAGGAGAGATAATGAGGGCAAGACTCCCACCAAAATCAGTTGTTTTAATTAATTTATAAAAACAGCTATCAACACAATAAACACAAGGGATTACAGGGACTATCAATAGTTCCGATTATAATATATATTTACTAACAAATAAATACAGGAGAAACCATAATGAAAACATTTGAAGAAATTGAAGCAGAACTTATCAACCAAAAAGACGGTAATTTATCGGAAATTGAGAAGTTTAAAAATAATAAAGAAAAAGCGGAAAGAGCCTTAAAAATCGCTAATGAGGAATTAATCACAGCCGAGGAGACCGCTGACTTAGTAGCCTATGATAAAGCCAAGGGGGATATTTCAACCTCTCAACACGCTATTGAATTGTATCAAAAACAGTTAGACAAATTGGAAAGCACTCCATTAGTGACCAAAGAGGAGTATAATCAATTGGTCTCAGATATTGAAAAGGCCGCCGATACGTTACAAGATGAGTTAAATATTAAGGGCGCTAAGCTAATGGCAGAACTCAAGGCATTGGCTGATGAATCTAATGCGGTCTACCATAAAGCTGATGAGTTGTTACGTATTGCGCAGTATGATGTTTACAAAGACGCCGATTGTTTAGTCGCGTCAAACGGTACCAGAATAACGCGCGCGGTAGAGTATAAACGCGCTGACACAGTCAGAAGCGTTTATAGCTTTAAATATCTTGGCAACACATTTCTTGATGATATGAACGCATAATAAAAAGGGGGGGACACCATGACAGAAACAATCAAAGACAACAGCCAACAACATACAGGCAATTGGGTTGAGGACATCCGAAAAGGCGCAGAGATTGAACGCAAAGAACGAGAGGAGACGAGCAGACAGCGGAGCAAAGAAGCCTTTGACAAGATGAGAGACAAGGCGAACGCCGAACGTGATGAGATTAATGGATTGATGAAACAAGTTGCCGAAAGAAATTACAATGATAATAAGTTAAAGCGTGACAAAGAAATTGAAACTGCTAAACAAAAAGCTATGCAACAGATTGAATCTGAATATGAAAGCAAGCACGGAGTCGATACCGACAAGACGGAACGAACTAAGCAAGCATTGAGCAACTTACTAAAAGGTTTATGATTAATAAAAATAAATAAAAAAATATTTATATTAATTTATTATTTATTAATTTTATTTTTTAAATCTGAAAATATTTTTAAAGAAACTATGGGGGGCATATCCCCCTCCCTCTGGGTCAGCTCGTACTTCACGCCGTCACTGTACATTTTTTCTCTTGAGTATGTGTTTAACAAGAAGAAAGGGGGGATAAAAATGAGCGTTATTCGGTGCAAAACTTGCAAAAATTTGTTCAATACAACTAAGCAAGAAAGATATTGTAGCGAAGAATGTAGAAAAGAAGCTCGTAAGAAAGTTCGTAAAAAATGGGAAACAAAGAATCCTGAATATATGAAAAATTATATGCGAGAATATCGTGAAAAATAGTCTCGTAAGTTCAGTTTTATCGAAGTACAAAATATAAAACAAATAAAAAGTCCCCTAAAGGGCTATGATATAATAGTAGTTAAGAAATCAGTTTTTAAAGCCCGTTCCCAGCGGGCTTTTTTTGTTTATATTCTAGTGATATAATGATAATAATCACATGTAGAAGAGGAAATTATGGGAAATAAAATTCAAGATAATGATTCTATAAATGAGTTAGGAAAAATTATTAAAACGACAAAGGTTTTGAATCCTATTTTAAAGTTATTAAATATAAATCCTGGAATAGACATCAACAAGATCACAAAAGAATATGCTGATTTATTGACATTAAACGATGACTTTAATACGTACTATCATGATAGGGGATGGATTGCTCATGAATCACTTAACATAGATGTTTTGAAATTCTGTGTTAGTACCGCAAAAGCTGGTGATATTGATCGTGGTGAAGAAACTCTGATAGAGTATTATGAAGGTGAATTAAAAGATTTTGAGAAATATTCTTATAGAAAGCATTTTTATGATAGACAGGAGCTATTAAACCTTGCGATAGAAGATTATTTTTCTGGACGATACCACTCTTCTATACCGATAGCATTATTAAGTGCTGATGGAATAATAAATGATATTGAACCAACGGGACTATTTGCGAGAGAAACTGACTTAGAAGTTTGGGACAGTATCTCTGGTCATGGGAGCGGATTAAAGTCTTTGGTTTCGCTATTAAGTAAAAATCGAAAAAAAACTAGTACGGATTCTATATCTCTTCCATATAGAAATGGTATTTTGCATGGAAGAGATATAAATTACTATAACAAATTCGTTGCCATTAAATCTTTTGCATTATTAATATATTTAGCAGATTGGATAAGAGAGAAATCTAGTGAAGCTGATAGGATGAGAAAAAAAGAAGAGAAGGAAACAAAAACATGGGGAGAATTATTTAAAAGCATAGTCAACACAACTAGGGAACAAAAAGAAAATGAAAAATTGCTAAAGGAATGGGAACCGAGAGTTTTTGAAGTAATTCCATCTACCTATGAAAGTAATTCTCCAGAAGAAAAGGTCTTTGAGTTCTTAGAATGTATAAAAAATAAAAATTATGGCACACCTACCTCTATGTACCCAACTTTTATTCTAGGGAGTTCCTCAAGAAAATCAAAAGCTGGAATACTTAGAGAAAATTTTAAAGATATAATGATTACTAATTATGAAGTAGTTAAAATTAATGATAGTGCAGCAGCAGTCACTATGATAACGGTGAAAATAGCTTATGAATATAAAGGAATGTTAAAAGAAAAAAATGTAGATTTTAGAGTAATATATGAAGTTAACGGAGAAGTAAATAATCGACTTAAATTAAATGGTAGCTGGAAAATTACAAATATAGAAGGTATTAGCTACATGATGATAGAATGACAAAAAGTAACTAATTTTTTCACGATTAATAAAGTTTTTCAGTTCAGAAAAAAGTAATGTGAAGAATGCGACGAAATAAAGTATTCTTTGTTGCTTGGAGGTTTTTTTGTATTACTAAATAGTATTACTATTTATGGATATGGTAACTTAATAAGAATGAACTATAAAATTAACCCTGACTTCGGTCAGGTTTTTTATAATTTTCAAGTTGCATGTTTTGATAGATATTATAAATATGAGACAATAAAAATTTATATTAGAAAGTAGGTAATTATGCAAAGAAAAAATCTAAAAAATGATACTGACTATCCGTTAATTATGACTCGAGAATTAGCAGCTGAATTTATTAGAGTAAGTGGGAACACTTTTGATAAGTATTATCGCTATGCACATAATTTCCCAGTTGTGAAAAACGGTGATGTTGAAGAAGCTTTCCCACGGGACCCAATCATTAAATGGATTGCGGATAATTGGCAATTATTGGAAAAAAGGAGAAAGAGATAGAATATAGTGCAAGAAAGCACTCCCTTATCTGAAGGAGTGCTTTTTGTTTTCCTAAATTTTAGGATTTGACATGCTAAATTAAATATAATATTAAATTTATGACGTCTGATTATTAGATATTTCGTTAATTATTTCTCCGAATAATAAATCATAGGCCATGACGTCCAAGCATAATTCGGAATAATATGGGTTGAGATTTAATTCTTCACTAACATCATCTACGGTCCAATTATCGAAATCTCTATTTAGAAAGTGGATGTAGTTCCGTTTTTCTCGAATTTTATCTAAAATATTTTTTATTTTAGGAGTTAATTTACCTTCGAATACTTCATTAAATATATTAATTTTTTTTTCAAGGCCAATCAATGGTATATTAAGTCTATTATTACGCTCAAAAAGTTTCTTTAATTCATCTTCCGTCTTAGAATATATGAAGTATACATCAATTAAAGATTCTACTAAACTTCCTAAAATCATATAAGCGTTAATTGCTTCTAGTTTAGTTATTTTATCATTATCAAATTGATAAAGAAGTTGTTGTATTTCGCTAATATTTTTAATATATATAGGAGGATTTGAATATTTAGGGGTAAATTCTTTTAGTTCATTTTGAAGAAAATAGTGTCTTTGTTTTAAATTGAAGCCAAAATTATATGTAGTCTTTGCCATTGATAAGTTCCTTTTTTTGTTATTTAAATTATACGCTAATATAAGAAAAAAAATCAAGAGAAGTGCTGATATTTTCATTAGTAAACATTTAAAAGTTACTTTTACTATAAGTAAGATATAAAAAGTTATTTTTTATAAATTAAATATCGTAATAAAATTAGTGTGGTATAATTAGAATGATAGTGGTTACATAGGTTATAGATATAAGGAATTGGAGAAAAATAGAATGCTACATGAGACTAACGAAGAGCGAAAAACAACAGTTGTAAGTACGAATATAGGATTTAATAATTTAAGCGAAGAATTCAATTTGTCACAAGAGCTTTCTACTGAACTCAGCAAGGCAAATTTTATATTGTTGCCAGAAAAAAAAGGAACTGAATTTGGGAATGTTTTTCCCGAACAAACAATAAAATTTTATAACTATTTAAAAAATAAAGAACTAGATCACCAAATAATTGTGGACATTGCTACTTCAGACGAAGATTATCAAGAGTTAGAACTTCATTCCGACGTTATTAATATTTGTGAGATTTTAGTTAGGGATATATTATTGCCTGTAGCAGTTAATTTGATATCTAGTTATTTGTACGACTTGCTTAAGTCAAGAAATAAAGATAAAGCTGATATGAAGGTTGATATAATAATTAATGTTGAAAAAGATAATTCAATAACTAAAAAAGTAACCTTTGAAGGAAGTATTGAAAATTTTGAAAAAACTATGAAAGCTCTAGATATTAAAAACAGCTCTGAGGATTAAAATCAATGGATTTGAAACAAATAGAAAGTATATTGCGTAATTCTGGTTCAGCAAATAATTTAGTTTTAAAAAAAGAGATAGAGATATTAAAAAGTAAAGCTATAGACAGACAGGACGAAGAACTAGCAAACAAATTATGGTGTCTAGAAAATATAAACGAAATACAATTTTTATTTATTAGTGCATTTAATAATTTGAAAAAAAAAGAATATTATAAAGCGTGGTCTGATTTTTCATATATTGATATAAAACTATGCTATTTTAGGGAGCATAGCGAAAATTATTATACTGATAGTGATGAGTATGGCTTATTGTTTATTGAAGAATACTCTAGAAAATTTCAAAAATTATTTCCTTACAAGTACTTCCTGAGCAGAGAAAGCATAATAAAAAAACAAAGGTGTTCTGTATGTGGTACTGAGATTACAATTAGAAAAAAATGCAAACATTCTGTTGGGGAACTATATATGGGGGAAATGTGTGTTAGGATTGTTTCAGAGTTACAATTTTTAGCCATTGCCCTTGTGAGAGATCCATTTGACAAATATGCTGTAATTTTCCCCCAAGATCTGGAATATAACTATGGAGCCTTAGAAGAGCTGCTTAATCTACTTGAGACTCCTTATGAAAAATGGGGTTTAACAGTGATTAAAAGAATAGGTGAGAAATTTGTTGATGCTAGAAGAAATGGTCTTTGCCCCTGTGGAAGTGAAAAAAAATATAAAAAGTGCTGCAAAAATACTCAAAAGGAATTAATTGATCATTATGCCATCAAATTAAATCAAAATAAAGGTAATAATTCAATATTGAGATATAAGGAATTTGGTACTTGGAAATGATTTAAGAAATACAATTGCATCTTGTATGACGTGCTTTTTTAAATTATTAAGAAAAAATTTCGAAGAAAAGCACTCAATAAGTGCCTGGTCATGATTCTCAATTTTACGCACGGCGGTGCAAGTTATAGCGAACGTAACATTTTCTAAGTGTTACGTTTTATGTTACGTTCCAAAATATGTTAAAATATAGTTAGATTAATGGAATGTTGATAATATAGTATTTTGGTTTATTAAATCAGAATAAATAACTATATATTATTAAAAAATAGGACCTAAGACTGATGACAAAAAGAGAAAATTTTGATAAAATAGTCTTAGAATTAAATTAAAAAGGGAGGCCAAATATAATGAAAAATATGAATGACAATGATGTTATCTTTGACCAACGAAGCGACGGATTGAATGCATTTTTTAGTAAGATTTATGCATTGATGGGAGCAGGAGTCTTAGTTTCTGCATTAGTTTCTTGGATCATGATTACATTTTTCTTAGATAACATGAGAGCAATTCTCCAAAGTGGAAGTTTATTCTTCCTTGTACTCTGGATTATTCCATTAGTGATGGTGGTATCACTTCAAGGTTTAGCAATGAAAAACTCAAAAATGGCATTACCGATTTTTATCGGATATGCAGCATTTATGGGATTCTTGATTAGCTTCACTCTTTTGATGTATACCGCAACTGATATTACCTTAGCTTTTATTACAGCATCAGCAATGTTCTTTGGTTTATCTGTTTATGGACGATTTACTAAACGTAATTTATCTGGTATGGGTAAAGCTTTAGGAGTCGCAGTTTGGGGCTTGATTGTCGCAATGTTGCTTAATCTTTTCTTTGCTAGTACTGGACTTACAATCCTTATTAGCCTAGTAGGTGTTGTGATTTTCTCAGGTTTGATTGCTTGGGATAATCAAAAAATTACACAAGTTTATAATGCACACAATGGACAAGTGAGTGATGGTTGGGCAATTTCAATGGCACTTTCACTTTACCTTGATTTTATCAACATGTTCCTCTTCCTGCTCCGTCTTTTCGGTATCGCAGGTGGAAATCGCGATTAAAAATAAAAATTACTGACAAAAATTCTGTCAGTAAAAATAATAATAAAAGCTCTGCTATCAGCAGAGCTTTTTTATTTTATAAATCCTTAACAATCACATAGTTAATTTCTAGAGGACCGTGAAGGCCGACTACAAGTTGCATTTCAATATCTCCAGAATTTGAAGGACCAGAAATAAAGTGAATAGTGGAACCAGGCTTCTTGTTTTTATCAAACCAGTCAGCAGCTTGAGTAGAACGAGGCAGCATCCGACTTAATGGAATCACAGAAATATAATGCGTAGGTAGAAAATGCAATGACCGCCCCTGACCGGCTTCAGACTCGACCACGATGGTTGCCGATTCAGCAAGGAAAAATTTGGGAACAGCTACAACAACATTAGAATTTTGAGCGGCTGTGATATTTTCATCACGAAATTCTTTGCCGATTTTCCATTTCACCAAGTTTTCAGAGTTAACATTTACCCCTAAATTTTTAAATTCATCTGTTGTAGGAATCATGACTTGTCCACCACCAGATTTTTCAATTAATTGACGAATGACTTCATTCATTTCAGAAGAAGTTGTTTCAACTAAAGTTGCGGAGACTCGTTCGGATTGAACCTTGGCAATTTCTAACAATTCATCAGAAGTCAAATCAGCTAAATGAGTCTCAGGCAAATCTGAAATTGGCACATAAGGCTCAAAGGGAAGTTCCACACCGCCACGTTTTTCAAACAAAGTTTTCAAGAATTTTGTACGATTTTCAATAGTTCCAGTCATTTTTATTTACCTGCCTTATGTTTTTTATACCACTGACGGAATTGCTCTTTGTGCGGAGGAGCAATTGGCAAATCGCGCACATCCGTCCAACCTTTGGCTAATGCTGGCGCTTTTCTGACCGCACCATATTCAAAAATTGAACCTTCAACAGTGACTTCTTTAGCTTTAGGTAAGACATTCAGACCCGTATGCGCCATATTGATAGCCATGCCAAACAAAGCTGGACTGCTCGTTCCTCTCCCAATCGTATTCATTTCAAAATTAACAAAAGAGCCGTCATGATGCATATTGAGATCATCTTCCATGACCTTACGATGTTCAATCAAAAGTTCATGCAAAGAAATTTTGACAGGACAAGTTTCGGTACAAGCCCCACAAAGCGTTGAGGCGTAAGGCAAATCGCCATATTGCTCATAACCACCTAAAACAGGCGATAAGACAGAACCGATTGGACCCGGATAAATCGAACCATAAGCATGTCCACCAATTTGACGATAGACTGGGCAAACATTCAGACAAGCCCCACAACGGATACATTGCAGCACAGCTTCAAAAGCAGTCCCAATCGCATTAGAGCGTCCATTATCAACAATGACAACATGGAAATCCTCAGGACCATCAGATTCATCGTCAGCCTGCTGACCGGCAAAAGTAACATAAGTTGTCAGTTTTTGGCCAACAGCCGAGCGAGCCAGCATATTATCTAAAATTTCAGCTTCTTTGATAGAAGGCACAATCCGTTCCATTCCCATCAGTACAATCTGTGTCTTAGGAATTGAAATCGTCAAATCAGCATTTCCTTCATTGGTAGACAGATTAATATCGCCCGTATTGGCAATGGCAAAATTACAACCGGTAATCCCTACTTCAGATTTCAAGAAAAGTTTACGCATGGTATCACGCGCACAACGTGCCAGATTGACAGGATTATTGTCGCCTTCATATCCTAATTTTTTAGCAAAAATTTCGCGGATTTGGTCGCGGTTTTTGTGCAAAGCTGGAAAAACAATATGTGAAGGCTCATCCCAGTCGGCCACTTGCAAAATAAATTCGGCAAGGTCGGTTTCTAAAATATCCATATCGTCAGCCAGTGAGACCAACATTGGATCAATATCCACTTCGGTAGTCACCATTGATTTTGATTTGACAATCTTTTTGGCATTTTTTTCAAGAACAATGCGTTTAACATAATCATTGGCTTCTTTAGCATCAGCAGCAAAGAAGACGTGACCACCACGAGCGGCCACATTATCTGAAAACTCTGTCAGATAATGGGGTAAATATTTCAAAGTATGTTGACGAATTGATTCTGCGATATTGCGCCATTCCTGCCAATTGCCTAGTTCATCACGTGCTAATTCTCTCTTGTCCCATTGGGCATCTTGTGCTTTAGCCACCGCAGCCTTGGCAAATTGGTCTTTTTTACTTTCTTCTAAACGTTCAGCGAAAGTTTTTGTACTTGTTGAAAGTCCCATTTTCTCCCCCTATGCTCTTATGAATTCTGGATTTTTCACAGTATCGATTCGTTCCAAATCAACATTTGTGTTTAAAATTTCGGCGATATGCATCACTCTTATTTTTTTGCCTTCACGATTTAGTTTTCCAGCAATATTCATCAAACAACCAAGGTCGGCAGAGATTAAAATTTCAGCACCTGTTGATAAGATATCATTTGTTTTTTCAGTGACCATCATTTCCGAAATTTCAGGAGATTTAACTGAGAAAGTTCCACCAAAACCACAACAATTTTCTAAATGAGGAAGAGGTAGAACTTCAAGACCTTTCACTTTATCTAATAAGATAAATGGCGCTTCTCGTTCGCCTAAGATTCTTGTCATGTGGCAAGAACGATGATAAGTGGCCTTTTCACCCTTAAAAGTTGCGCCAAGGTCCTCAAGACCTAAGACACGGTAAAGAAATTGGGTAAATTCATAAGATTTATTGGCCAAATCAATGGCTTTTTGCTTATAAGGGTCACCTTCATCAAACATATGAGGGTATTCTGTAAACATCCCTGAGCAAGAACCAGCAATACCAACAACATAATCAGAAGATTCAAAGGCATCAATCTGATTTTTGATTGTTGGCATAGATTCTTTGACTAAGCCAGAATTATAAGTGGGCTGTCCACAGCAAATTTGTCCTTCTGGTAAATCTGTTTCAATCCCTAAACGTTCAAGGACTTCAACCATTGCAATTCCAACTTGTGGAAACATTAGGTCCATCACACAAGTGGAGAATATTGAAACTTTCATAAGTGCTCCTTAGTATTTTGAAATCTTTGTTAAATATTGGACATCTTCTAGAGATGTATGCTCTTTCATTATAAGCCGATTCATTTAGATTTTCAAAAAATGGAGCTGTCAAAAGAATTTGACAGACTGTTGTTTATTGGGATAGATTAAAAAAAATACCAGTCAGAGACTGGTATAAGCATCATTTATTGGGGGTTAAAAAGAGTTTTTCGAGTTGTCTAGCCACCCCATCCTCATCATTTGTCCAAGGAAGAATTTCACTGGCGTAAGGAGTTAGTCTAGCAGAAGCATTTTTCATAGCATAGGCTTGAGGTGCAAGTTTAAACATCTCAATATCATTATGTTCATCACCAAAAGCAATAAGATTTTCTAGCGGGATATCAAGAACTTTAAGAAGGTGATTAAGGCCTGAAGCTTTAGAGATTCCTTTAGGGACGACTTCTAAAATTCCATTTGGACCACCCCAAACGCCCACATCTATTTTGCCATTATAATGACGTTTCATTTCCTCAGCCAAGGCTAATTTATCTTTTTGACGAGTCGAAAGAAGTACCGCGTGGGGATTTTCGGTAACTCGGTCTGCCCGGAGACGATTATAGGGCTGGAATTTTTCTACACCAAAAAGTTTAGGTTCAACGTTACGGAAAGTGTTTAGAAAGAACTTTCTACGATATTCAACAGCAAAAAAATGTAGATTAAAGTTTTGCTGATGACGCAGAAGGTCAAAAATAAAAGAACGGTCAATATAATAAGACTTAGTGTGTTCCCAGTTTTTATCATTTGGCATTGAAATCAAAGCACCATTAAAATTGATGACCGGGCTAGTCAACTCAAGCTCACGATAAACATCCAAAGACATTCTAAAAGGACGTCCAGTTGTGATGCAAATAATATGTCCAAGTGATTCTACCTGTTTAAAAATATATTTGGTATAACGGCTGATTGAACGTCCATCGGACTGCAAAGTAGTACCATCTAAATCAATCGCAATCAGTTTACGTTCTTTGTAGTTCTCCATTCAAACTCCCCTTAGTCTAAAATTTAGTTATCAATTTATTCATTATAACATAGATATAAGCTGGAAAGGAATTACCCAAGTTCTACGAACAAGAAAGGGCTTTTCAAAAAATTCGTTCGTCATTACCGAACGATCAAAGGATTTAGAGTAGTTTTTATGCTAAATTTCTTGTTTCCTTAATCAAAACTGATTAGAATAATAATATAATGTTTTTTTATTTTATGACGTGTTTGCTTTTTAAGCAAAGACAACTTTTTATCAAAGGGTTGAAATTTTAATCTTAGACCCTAAAAGGAGAAATTATTCGTGAACAAGTTCTTTAAACTTGAAGAAAACGGCACAACAGTTGGCCGTGAAATAATGGCTGGATTGACTACATTCTTTGCCATGAGTTATATCCTCTTTGTTAACCCACAAGTTTTGGGGACAACAGGGATGCCTGTCCAAGCAGTTTTCTTAGCAACTATTTTAGCTTCTATTGTTGGGACACTTGCAATTGCTTTAATCGCTAATGTTCCTTACGCTCTGGCTCCCGGAATGGGCTTAAATGCTTTCTTTGCTTACACGGTTGTATTGTCACTTGGTTACACTTGGCAAGAGGCCTTGGCAATGGTCTTCATTTGTGGGATTATCAATATTATCATCACTTTTACTTCAATTCGTAAAGCAATCATTCTTGGAATTCCAGAAAGCTTGCAACATGCCATTGGTGGTGGGATTGGGATTTTCATTGCCTACATTGGGATTAAAAACGCTGGAATTTTGCGCTTCATCGCTGATCCAGGAACTTATGTGAACAATCACGGAACAATTACAGCAAATTCATCAATTGTTCCAGAGCTTGTAACTTTTAATAACCCAGGAGTGTTGGTAGCACTTGTTGGGATTGTCGTGACAATGTTCTTTGTCATTCGTAAATGGCGGGCAGGGATTTTGCTTTCAATCTTGGTAACAACTATCTTGGCTCTTTTGACTGGCGTGGTTAAAGTTGATGTGAATACTTTATTTGCTGAAAATAATTTGGGGACTGCAATCAATCAAATGGGAACAACCTTTGGTGCAGCATTTGGTCCAAAAGGATTTGGTTCTTTATTCTCTGATTCATCACGTTATATTGAAGTATTAATGACAGTTCTTGCTTTCTCATTGACTTCAATCTTTGACCCAATCGGAACTTTCATCGGAACTGGTCGCGCGACAGGAATCTTTACTGATGAAGATTTGAAAGACATGGAAACAAGCCATGGTTTCTCATCAAAAATGGACAAAGCTTTGTTTGCTGACATGATTGCTACTCCAATCGGAGCAATTTTCGGAACATCAAATACAACCGTTTATGTTGAGTCTGCTGCCGGAATCGGTGCAGGAGGACGTACTGGTCTTGCATCAGTTGTAACAGCAATTATGTTTGCTATCTCAAGCTTGTTCTTACCACTTCTTGCGATTGTTCCAACACAAGCAACAGCACCAATTTTGATTATCGTTGGGATGATGATGCTTGGTTCATTTAAAGAAATTAAATGGGGTGATTTGACAGAAGCGATTCCTGCTTTCTTCGCCTCAGTATTCATGGGACTTGCTTATTCAATCTCTTACGGGATTGCAGCTGGATTTATCACTTATATCCTTGTCAAATTATTCACCGGAAAAGTGAAAGAAATTAAACCTGTAATTTGGGTCGTTGCTCTCTTGTTCTTAATTAACTTTGCAGTATTGGCTGTCTTATAAACAATAAAAACTCATCAAAAATATTTGATGAGTTTTCTTATTAAAATTTGTAGATTACAATATTAGAAGTGTGAGTATTATTTTAAATAAAACAAATTTATTAGTTATTTGAATGTGGTAAAATTCAAATTTTGAGAAAGATAAATAGGGTATTAAAAATAAAAGTAATAAATTCGGAATATTTAATAAATTGTGGTAAAATCAAATCATGAAAAAAATCATTTCTCTTATCGTGAGTTTTATTGCAGTCTTTGTTATCGGTATCTTCATTGGTCACTCTATTCTTCCGCCACACCCACTTGTAGCAGCAAAAGACCGTCCTATTTATCCGACGATTTATATTACTGGCTCAAGTGGCTATGCGTCAACGATGGATACAATGATTAATAGTGTTACTGCGGACAAAGATACCCGTGCTAAAAAAGGGCTGACAATTGTGGTTGACACAGAACACAATTATTCACTCAAAGTGACTGGAACAATTGACAAACGTAATGCCTATCCGACAATTGAGGTCGGAATGGTCAAAGGAACGAATAATTCCGATAAATATGAAGCCTCATTAATGGCTATCATGTCTTATCTCGGTAAGCATTATAACGTTGCTTATGCCAACGTTTTGGGCTATTCAGCTGGTGGCGGTGGTGTTTACCATTATTTGATTGACCATGGTTATGACCGAAGCCTTCCGCCGATTAAAAAGTTTGTTTCTCTTGATGGTCAGTACAATGCTTGTACGGCACAGCCTGACCAAACGCTTGCACAAGTTCTTGCTGACGGACCCCAAATTAAAACAAAATATTATGATTTTTGGTTGAAAAATTATGAACGTGTGGATAAAAATATCCAAGTTGTGCTACTAGAAGGAGCTTATGATACTAAGAAAGAAACCGACGGTACAGTTCCTTGGGCTGACGGCTTCTCAATTTATCCTTTGCTGATAAAAAATGGAAACTCTGCTACTCATTATCTAATAGAAGGAACAAACACCGAGCATACGGAAATGCCAAGCAATCAAAAAGCAATTGGCTATGTCAAAACCTTCTTTTATGAATAAGCTTTATTTAAAAATGATAAATTGTCTCTATTTGGGGACAATTTTTTTTAATGTATTTACTATAAAATGACAGGTAATCAGCAAAATACTTCATTTAAATCATAGAGCCTGATGTATTGACAGTTGGCTTTAAGTAACGGTATAATGAAATTATGGATTTGAAAAATGGAATATTTATTTTTGGAACGGTTCTGACAATATTTTTTGCAGGTCTGACTACTATTTTCTGGTGGAAAATCAGGAAGTTGAAAGATTTACGGACCTTACGATTGGGGCGCTTATCCTTTTTTGCCCTACTTTTTTTGTGGGTGACGATAAATGGAATTATTGGTTCTGGATTAGCCTTGACAGAATTACAACAAAAAGTACTACTTTGGCTACTTTTTGCCGAAGCTTTTATAATATTATTATTGATACCAATGACAATAGGAATTGTTGTTCCCATTAGTATTGTTGTTTTAACGATTAAAATGTGGCGAAGAGAGTCAAAATCCATTGGTAATCTTTTATTGCCTATTGTTGTTTTGGCATTTTTACTAATTGACTGGGTTTATCTGTCTATGGGAAGACTACCAGATAGTTGGATTTGGTTGAAGATTTTAGGAATTGTTTATCCAGTCCTATCAATTTATTTGGCTTGGCAGTTTGGTATTTTCTTTTTATCAAGTTGGGTTTATGGACGACGCGTCCGAAAACAAAGAGCAGCCTATCATGTTGTCTTAGGGGCTGGTCTTATTCAAGGAGAGCATGTTGGAAAATTATTAGGAAATCGAATTTTAGCAGCAGTCAAAGCCGTGCGAGATAATGAAACTATTTTGGTTTTTTCAGGCGGACAAGGTCCAGATGAAAAAATTTCAGAAGCGAGAGCCATGCAAAAATATGCAGTAGAAGTGCTCGGCTTTCCAATTGAGCGAACTATGCTTGAAGACCAATCTAGAACGACATATGAAAACTTGGTTTTTTCTTCTCGCCTAATTAAAGAAAAATTTATGTTTTTCACGTCCGATTATCATGTGTTTCGGGCGGCACTCTTTGCAGCAACTTTAAAAATTGATGCTCAAGGAGGAAAAGGAGGAAAAACAGCGATGTATTATCGTGTTCCCGCCTTTATTCGTGAATTTATTGCAGTTATGAATTATGAAAAGAGAAAACATATTAAATGGGTGGGAATCATTGTTGCTTTTTTCCTTGTTATTGCTATCTTTTCGCAAATCGGTTATCTTTGGAATAATAGATAATAGTAAAAAGTTACTGACAGACTGGTTAGTAACTTTTTTTGTGACAAAATTATATTTTTTTCGTATAAAATAGTATGCTGACAGCAATTGATGAAAATAATAAAATAATAAACTTACTGGAATTAGACCGCAAAGAATTGACCGGAAAATTTTATTGTCCTTCTTGTCATTCAGAGCTACTTATTAAAAATGGGCAGATAAAAGTTCTTCATTTTGCCCATAAATCTCTAAAGAGCTGCAATTTATGGTTGGAAAATGAGTCAGACCAGCATTTAGGTTTGAAAAAAATATTATATCAGTGGTTTAAAAAGACTGACAAAGTCGAAATTGAACGCTATTTGCCCGAACTTAACCAAAGACCAGATTTATTAGTAAATGACAAAATCGCTATTGAGATACAATGCTCTCATTTATCTATTAAGCGTCTCAAAGAACGTACAGAAAATTATAAGGCGCATGGCTTTAAAGTGCTTTGGTTGATGGGAAAGGATTTATGGCTGGCTGAACAGGTGACAGAACTTCAAAAAAATTTAGTTTATTTCTCGGAAAATAGAGGATTCTTTTATTGGGAGTTAGATTTTCAGAGGAAAAAATTAAGATTAAAATCTCTTATTCATGAGGATTTACGTGGCAGAATCATTTGCTTACAAGAGGAAATTCCTTTTGGAAAAGGACGACTTATTGCGCATCTACGCTTACCTTATTTGGCTCAAAAACTGGTGAAAATTCCTACTTTTAAAGATTCTAAACTTTCTAGTTTTATTCGTCAGCAATTATACTATCAATCACCAAAATGGATGAAAATTCAAGAAAAATATTATCAAAAAGGAGAAAATTTACTGACGAAAAAATTTGAAGGTCCATACATTGCTCCACTAGGTTTAAATTTACTAGAGAATTTTACTGACGAAATGACAATCACAACTTTTACTCAGATTGATCAAAATGTTAAGCTTTACTATGAAAATTTTTTAATAAATTTCCAAAGAAATAGCCTTGAAATGCTCTATCCTCCCCGTTTCTATGCTATAATGGGAAAGCAGAAGAAGGAAAAATAATAGGATTTTATTATTTTATTTTATTCTCATTATTATAAGAAATAAGAGTTTTAAGCTAAAAAGGAGTACCAATTATGGTAAAAAATAGAAATGAAATCCCTGAAGCCTTGACTTGGGATTTGACAACAATTTTTTCAACAGATCAAAAATGGGAAACAGAATTAGAGAAGGTAAAAAAAGAGCTTTCACTTGTTGAGACAAATGATAAAGGTCATTTACTTGATTCAGCAGAAACTTTACTGACAATTACTAAAAATATGCTATCAATTTCTCAAAAAGTTGAAAAGCTTTATGTTTATGCTTCAATGAAAAATGATCAAGATACAAGAGAAGCAAAGTATCAAGAATATCAATCAAAAGCAACGGCCCTCTATGTTAATTTTGGGGAAAGCTATGCCTTTTATGAACCTGAATTTTTAAAAATTACAAAAGAAACCTACGAAAAATGGTTAGAAACCCTTCAGGAATTGAAAAATTACGATCACATGTTTGAACGTTTATTTGCTAAAAAAGAACATATCCTTAGTCAAAAAGAAGAAAAAATATTGGCGGCAGCGGGTGAAATCTTTGAAAGTCCTTCGGAGACTTTTGAAATTTTCGATAATGCAGATGTTAAATTTCCTTTTGTTAAAAATGAATTGGGTGAAAAGATTCAGTTGACACATGGAAATTATAGCTCTCTTATGGAAAGTAAAAACAGGGAAGTAAGAAAAGCGGCTTATGAAGCACTTTACAGCAATTATGAACAATATCAACATACCTATGCAAAAACTTTGCAGACCAATGTAAAAGTTCATAATTTCAATGCCCAAATACGCGCATATGACTCAGCACGTCAGGCAGCTTTGATGAGTAATTTTGTTCCAGAAAAAGTTTATGACGTCTTGATAGAAGGCATTCATCAACACTTACCACTTTTACATCGCTATATTGAATTACGTAAGAAAATCTTAGAAATTTCTGATTTCAAAATGTATGATATCTATACTCCATTATCTAATTTAGATTATAAATTCAATTACACTGAAGGAGTTAAGAAAGCGCAAGAAGTGCTTGCAATTTTTGGTGAAGAGTATAGTCAGAAAGTTAAAGCGGCTTTTGATGAACGTTGGATTGATGTTGAAGAAAATGTCGGGAAACGGTCAGGGGCATACTCAGGTGGTTCTTATGATACCAAGGCATTCATGTTACTCAATTGGCAAGGAACATTGGACGATCTTTTTACATTGGTTCATGAGATGGGGCATTCTATTCACAGCACTTTTACGAGGGAAAATCAGCCTTATGTTTATGGGGATTACCCAATCTTCTTAGCAGAGATTGCTTCAACTACCAATGAAAATATTTTAACTGAGACTTTGCTCAAAGAAAGTAATGATGAAAAGGAACGTTTTGCTCTTTTAAACCATTGGTTAGATAGTTTTCGAGGAACCGTATTTCGTCAAAGTCAATTTGCTGAATTTGAACAAAAAATTCACGAAGTCGATGCTGAAGGTGAAGTGTTGACGAGCGAATTTTTGAATTCTCTTTATGGCGAACTTAATGAAAAATATTATGGCTTATCTGCCAAAGAAAACCCTGAAATTCAGTTTGAATGGGCAAAAATTCCTCATTTCTATTATAATTTTTACGTTTTTCAATATGCAACTGGCTTTGCCGCAGCCTCATTTCTAGCTGAAAAAGTGGTGCATGGTTCGGTTACTGACCGTCAAAATTATCTTGATTATTTAAAAGCTGGTTCGTCAGCCTACCCACTAGACGTGATTGCAAAAGCTGGAGTCAATATGGAATCTACAGATTACTTAGAGTCTGCTTTTAAGCTTTTTGAAAAACGTTTGAATGAATTAGAAAAATTAGTTGAAAAAGGAGTCCATCTTTAAAAATGGTTGAAACATATAAGAGCACAAGTAACCCCATGATGAATCGACCAGTTGTCAAAGCCGAGTTAGTCGAATGGATGCGTTCAAGTCAAACACAAGTGACTGGAGAACTTGCAGAAGTCCTAAACTTTGCTAAAGAAAATAACATTCCTGTTATTCCACATGAAACAGTTCTCTATTTTCAAATGCTATTGAGTCTGCTCAAGCCTAAAAGAATTCTGGAAATTGGGACAGCTATTGGTTTTTCAGCCTTAGTAATGGCACAAGAAGTTCCAGAAGCTGAGATTGTGACCATCGATCGTAATCCTGAAATGATTGAGCTAGCCAAGAAAAATTTAACTAAATACGATCACCGCAATCAAATTCAGCTTAAAGAAGGAGATGCTGCAGATGTTTTGCAAGAATTAAAAGGTCCATTTGATCTTGTTTTCATGGATTCAGCCAAGTCGAAATATGTTGAATTCTTACCTAAATCACTTGAATTGCTTTCAGAAAATGGCCTTATCCTAATGGATGATGTTTTTCAAGCTGGTGAAATATTGTTGCCAATCATGGAAGTTAAAAGAAATCAACGAACTTTGGAACGAGGCTTAAGAAAACTTTTTGATGAAGTTTTTGATAATCCTAAATATATGACCAGCGTTCTTCCGCTAGGTGATGGATTATTAATGATAAAAAAGCATAAAAATTGCTGATATAAGTCTCAGTAATTTTAGAAAGTTTTTTTGCATAAATAAAGCTTTCTTTAATTTTTTATGATATAATTACAACAACTTAAAAATAAAAGTGTGTTTTTAGTACAAAAAGCTACAAACATCGAATGATGCGAAGGAGAATATCTTGAAATTCAAAAAACTCGGATTAGTTATGGCTACAGTCTTTGCCGGAGCCGCATTGGTAACCTTGTCTGGTTGCTCAAGCAGTGATTCAGCAAGCAAGGATATCATCACAATGAAAGGTGATACCATTCGCGTTTCTGATTTATACAAGGAAGCTAAACAATTCCCGTCACAACCGACAAATACTTTGCTTCAAAATTTAACCTTTGATAAAATTTTTACTAAAGATTTTGGAAAAGAAGTTACTGATAAAGATGTCAACAAAAAAGTTAAATCTCTCAAAGATCAGTATGGAAGCCAATTTGCCTCAGCTTTGCAACAACAAGGTTTGACAGAAGCAAGTTTCACACCATACATGCGTACACAAATGCTTGAGCAAGCAGCAATTGACCACGAAATCGAAGCAACGCAATATACTGATGCAAATCTCAAAAAAGCTTGGGAATCTTATCATCCAGATGTAACAGCTTATGTTGTTTCTGAAACTTCAAAAGATGCAGCGACTAAAGCTTTAGATGCTGCTAAAAAAGATGATGCTGGTAAAGCAAGCTTTGAGAAAACAAATGCTGCAAATAAAGTCACTTTTAATTCAACATCAACAACTGTGCCAACTGAGGTTCAAACTGCAGCATTTAAGTTGAAAAATGGTGAATTTTCAAGCGTAATTGAATCTACTAGTGCATCAACTGGTGCTACTTCTTACTACATTGTTGAGATGGTTAAATCTTCTGAAAAAGGTAGTGATATGAACAAGTATAAAAAAGAACTTAAAAATGTCATTAAAGCTGAAAAAGAACAAGATACAACCTTTGTCAGCGGAGTTATTGCTAAGTACCTTAAAAAGAATAATGTCACTGTGAAAGAATCTGCTTTTGCATCAATCTTCTCACAATTCACTCAAACATCAAGTACATCTTCATCTAAATAATTTAATAAAAATCAACTTTAAAGAGAGCTCAAAATGGTGAGAATGAGCAAGTTGATAAAAGTGCTTACAGCAGAGAGAACTGCTCTAACAACCAAAGTAAGATGATAGAAATTCTATCGTGAATAAGGGTGGTACCGCGGTATAACTGTATGCGCCCCTTTGTTTACGGTAGAATTTTATTGTTTTATTGTGAAAACATTAACAAAGTATACAAGAATAAGTTTATTGCTAAGCTATAAACTTTTTATAAAAGGAGAAAATAATGAAAACCATGACTTCCGCAGAAGTTCGCCAAATGTTCCTCGACTTTTTCAAATCAAAAGGTCATACTGTTGAACCTTCGCAAAGTCTTGTTCCTGTGAATGACCCAACTTTGCTTTGGATTAATTCAGGAGTAGCAACACTAAAAAAATATTTTGATGGTTCAGTCGTTCCTGAAAATCCAAGATTGACTAATGCTCAAAAAGCGATTCGGACAAATGATATTGAAAATGTCGGAAAAACAGCCCGTCACCACACCATGTTTGAAATGCTTGGAAATTTTTCAATTGGTGATTATTTCCGTAATGAAGCGATTGCTTTTGCTTGGGAATTATTGACAAGTTCTGAATGGTTTGAGTTTCCAGCAGAAAAACTTTATATCACTTATTATCCAGCTGATAAAGATACCTATAATCGCTGGGTTGAAGTTGGAGTTGATCCAACACATCTTGTCCCAATTGAAGATAATTTCTGGGAAATTGGTGCTGGTCCTTCAGGTCCAGATACAGAAATATTCTTTGACCGTGGGGAGATTTACGACCCAGAGCATGTTGGTTTGAAATTATTGGCTGAAGATATTGAAAATGACCGTTATATCGAGATTTGGAATATTGTTTTGTCACAATTTAATGCGAATCCAGCGATTCCACGTTCGGAATATCCTGAATTACCACAGAAAAATATTGATACGGGAATGGGGCTTGAACGGATGGTCTGCATTATTCAAGGTGGTAAAACAAACTTTGATACAGACCTATTCTTGCCAATTATTCGCGAAATTGAGAAACTCTCTGGAAAAACTTACAGTCCAGACAGTGAAAATATGAGTTTCAAAGTGATTGCTGACCATATTCGCTCACTTTCATTTGCTATTGGTGATGGTGCTTTGCCAGGAAATGAAGGGCGTGGTTATGTTCTGCGTCGTTTACTTCGTCGCGCGGTTATGCACGGTAAAAAATTGGGAATTCAAGGTAAATTTTTAGCTTCACTCGTGCCAACTGTTGGTAAAATCATGCAATCTTATTATCCAGAAGTTCTCGAAAAAGAATATTTCATTATGCAAATTATTGACCGTGAAGAAGAAACTTTCAATCGGACGATTGATGCAGGTCAAAAATTGATTGATGAGCTTTTGGTAAATCTTAAGGCTGAAGGTAAAGATAGAATTGAAGGGGCTGATATTTTCCGCCTCTACGATACATATGGATTCCCTGTCGAATTAACCGAAGAATTGGCAGAAGATGAAGGATTCAAAATTGACCATGAAGGATTCAAAGTAGCTATGAAAGCTCAACAAGACCGTGCGCGTGCGGCTGTGGTTAAGGGTGGCTCAATGGGTGCTCAAAATGAAACTTTGTCTTCTATCGAAGTGGACTCAAAATTCCTTTATGAAGATAAAAAAGCCCAAGCAAAATTACTCGTGGCTATAAAAGATGATGAGCTTGTTGATGAAGTTACTGGCAAAGCTCAATTAGTATTTGATGTGACGCCTTTCTATGCTGAAATGGGTGGTCAAGTGGCTGACCATGGAGTCATTAAAAATGCTGATGGTCAAGTGGTGGCAACTGTATTAGATGTTCAACATGCACCGCATGGACAAAATCTTCATTCTGTGGAAACTATCTCACCACTTAAAGTTGGGGAAACTTATACTTTAGAAATTGATGAAGAACGTCGTTCTGCTGTTGTAAAAAACCATACAGCGACTCACTTACTTCATGCTGCTTTGCATAATATTGTTGGGAATCACGCACTACAAGCTGGTTCACTTAATGAGGTAGAATTCTTACGTTTTGACTTCACTCACTTTGCTCAAGTAAGCAAAGAAGAGTTGGCTGAAATTGAGCGTCAAGTTAATGAAGTGATTTGGCAATCATTGAAAGTTGAAACGATTGAAACCTATATTGCTACAGCAAAAGAAATGGGTGCAATGGCTCTTTTCGGTGAAAAATATGGTAAAAATGTTCGTGTTGTAAAAATTGGAGATTATTCAATCGAACTTTGTGGAGGAACACATACGCAAACAACTTCTGAAATTGGTCTTTTCAAGATTATTAAAGAAGAAGGAATTGGTTCTGGTGTGCGCCGGATTATTGCTGTGACAGGTCAAAAAGCTTATGAAGCTTTCAAAGATGCTGAAAATACTTTGAGCGAAGTGGC
>Ga0208186_100002_pt1 | contig 67893 bp, 76 predicted proteins | sample Shrwel1BS1Day23_FD_187537 | JGI IMG/M metagenome (GOLD analysis project Ga0208186, IMG submission 187537) | Subsurface microbial communities from deep shales in Ohio, USA - Utica-3 well 1 S-1-Day23 (SPAdes) (version 2) ... | reverse complement strand
AGTTCAACAATTGGTTAGCAATCAGATTGATACGCTTATTGTTGGTAAGAATGATGGATGGAAACATCAGTCAAAATTGAAGAATTTTGTAAGAATCCCTTATCAATTGTTTATAAATATGTTGACTTATAAATATGTTGACTTATAAATGTTCAATGTATGGGATTAACCTCATTGAGCAAGAAGAAAGTTATACCTCAAAATCGAGCTTTTATTCAAAGGACCCCATCCCTGTCTTTGGAACTAAGACCGAGATTGTCTTTAGTGGGAAGCGCATTAAACGTGGACTTTATAAAGAGGCAACGGGAGAACTCATTAACGCTGATTTAAATGGTAGTTTGAATATCCTCCGTAAGTCAATCGTTTGGAATGATACGATGTTTAATGATTGTGTTTATTTTAGTAAAAAACCAATATTAAGCTATTCATTTTAAACTAATAACATATAATAATAGTCTGGAAAACAGAAATGTTAACTGGATAAAGGTAGGCAGTATGCCATTATTTCATTTATCGTTAATCTGAAAAAGGTTCAGATAAATGGGTATTAACGTAACTTCACATTTTACATGGTTTTTACGAACTGTATTCTTTATGGATGATGATGTTTTTATAATGCTGAGCTGTTTGTCTGTTTATTTTGACGGAATTTAGCTTCTGGATTAAGTCATCGGGCTTATTTAGAACAACGTGATACAAAGTATAAAGCGCAAAATCTAAGTCGTTAATGATTAGTTTATCAATGACTCCGTGATATAGTAATGCAAATTCAACAGATCCGCCACCAACAAACGGTGGCACGAGTGTTTTTGTTTTTATTTTTGCGGCTACGAAATTAACCAATTTGGATTTACCACCAACATAGCGAAGCAAAGACATTCGTTGAGATAGTTTTTTGTTATTTTTGAGCTGATGGGATTCAGTATTGGCCGAATCTTCAAGGTATGTACTGAAATTGGCTCTAGTTGGCGTATTGAAATAACAACAATCATCACACCACCAGGATTCGGTGGTGCTTTTTTGATTGTGTTGGCAATTTTGGCAAATCATAGGTTTAATTCCTTTTAATTTATTGTAATATCAATACTGTTGCCTGCTGTAATTTTGATAATTTTATTATCCGGTGTTAAAGCCGTAAGTACTAAAGCATCATCTGTGTTCTTCTTAACGTTAATTGATTCATCTTTTAACTTAATTTTTTTATCATTAAGTTTTTCTTCAATTTTGACAAGTCGAGCTGTCGTAACATCTCTTGGAGTGATATTGATTTTATTTGAGTTTTTAGTGAATTCGATATCAAATTTGGTATCAAACTTTGAGTTGTATAAATTGAATGGATATTGTTTGTCTGATCCAAATACGCGATCATTTTCTGTATGGGTGTTGAAATGAAATGTGATGTTGTTATTTGATCGGCCTACATACGTTGAATACCTGTTCTCATAAATGAATAGACTTGGCGAAATTTTAGATACTGTTGATAATAATTTTTTGTTAAAGAAATTTTTCGTGATTTCGGGAGAATCATTTTGAACTAAAGCTTGTTTTAGAATTGGATGATTTTTCATTTCATTGGATAGATCTTGATTTAAATCTTTTGTTGATTGTTGATTGACAACATAATTCAAATGTTGAGAAAAGCTTAGAGTTTTTGCGGCAAACACAACAGGCCAGGACAGTATAGCTAAGCCTAAAATTGTTAATATAGTCATTGTTGTAGCAATTGTCCTTGCCGAATCGTACATTACAATACTATATACATATATAAAGAGAGCAATGATAATGACAAGGATTGTTATGAATAACATTATCCCTACTATTAATGGTAATGGAAATGATCCATTTTTGATAATGTTGAATAGTTCTGTTTCCATTTTGTTTTTTTCCTTTTAAAGTTCTTCTGTGATTTTGTTTCTCAAGATGGAATCGCCATCGGAATGGTTTAAATCTTCAATATCAAGTTCAGACATAGCGCCTTTGACAATGTTTTTGATTTGATTAAAACTGAGTTTGAAATATGGTAAATTGTCGAGTTTATCAAATGCCTCATCTTCACTATTCATAGCCCATGCCAAAATCTCTTGGATAATATATGGTTTTGATTTTGGAACAAAGATTTTAATTATTGATAATTTTTTAAAATTTAGATTTAATGTTTGTTGGGATTCGAGATCAATAGTGTATTGCCCCTTAAAGCAAAATGAAGCACACAGCGTTCCCTCATGATGATCGGTGTCAAAGGCGACCGTGAAATCATTATTAGCATAAATTAAGTCAATTAATTTAAAGAGATCTTCATCTGTGAACAGAATATAACTTGGCAATTGTTTTGTGATTTGATCAGAGATTGCTTTATTGATATTATCAACAGCTGTATTTGTTGTTGTGAATTCATCGTATTTTGTAATGGTAATATCAAAGTGAGGGATCGTGATATTGTATGAATTATTTTGATCAGTTACGGGAACTAATTCAATTAAGTCATTAACATATTCTGAAAAGTGTTGAATTTGTCCGTATTTAGCCATGGTACTTTTCGTGATATCTTTTGGGTCTACAATGTCAATGTCGTCAGGATCTACATCTGATCCATTCATGTATTCGACTTTTTGAGGTTGATATAAACTTCCATTTTTTACTTTTGATAGTTCTAATTTTGTAAAAATAGCTGCTTCCATTTTGTTTTCTGTTTCAACAATATGAGAAAAATCTTTATTTTTAAAATACAATGATGTTAATTTATTTTTGATATTGTATTGTGATCCTACAGGCACAGCATCGAGAGTTTCCATTTGGATGTGTTTAAGTTCTTCTTTTGAAAACATTGCCGCATTTTCAATATAGCCTGATTCGTTAAATGTTTCATTAACAAATGGGAAGACTTTAGAACCAATTAGGTTCAAATCGGCTATTTTAGACACGTATGTATTTGATAGGCATGATTTTAAATAATATAGTTTAGATTTCATTGGTTTTCCTTTTTTACTGTTATACCTAGTATTGAAAATGCTATAAGCATTGTTGTTACATTATTTTCCATGTTGACTAGATTTTTTTTATCTGATTTTGTCAAGAATACTCGGTACTTTAGTGCCGAGATGAATTGATCAAGCTTAGTTAGTTTCTACTAGATACCCGTTTACATGACGAAGTACTCTAACGGTTTTAGTAGAAACCACTTTTCCACTGTTTAGCTTGAGGTATTTACCAAGATTTTGTACACCTTTAACAATACCAATATTTAGAATATCATGTGGTCGAATTTGATAATGTTGTTTTCGTGTAGAGATACGTCCTGTTTTAATTTTCTGACAACGGTAAACGTGCTCATTTTCAGAATTATTGGTGTGATTACGGTTTACGCGTCCATTAGACAATTCTTTGCCGGATTTGACATTGTGGTCACGAGAGTCTAACCATTTCGCATCATAGAACTTAGACAAACTTCGATTATTTCGTTGTAGTTTTGTACGGTTAATATGAACAGAATATGGTTTGGTGTCATTATTTGCGCCGGCAATGACTAATGCGTCAACGTGATGGTCTTTATTCCAGCCAAAGCTAATACGTTTAGCAGAGGTTTCATAACCAAAGGCTTGTTGAAATGTAAGGTGCTTTTCTAATAAAATCTTGAGTGCTGACATGAAGAACGCCCCTTGATAAAATGGGTTTTGTTTTGCTTGCATCATTTGATAGAGTACGTGACCCTTTTGATGATTGTCAGGTGTATGACAGTTAGTACATACTGTAAGTAAATTATCAGGTTGGTTCGTTCCGCCTTTGGATTTAAATTTGACGTGATGACAATGTAATTGTGACACTTGCTTTTTAATATTGCAGACTGCACATGTGTAGTTGTCGCGTTCAAAGATATAAGACTTAATGTCAGAATGTCTTTGCATATCGCCATTTTGACGTTTAACAGCTTCGTTATTAAATTTAGCTTTAATCATTTGGTTATCAAATGGAGCAACTTCAATATGGATGTTAGACACAGGTAAGAATTTCTTAACACGGCCAATTGCTTTCAAATGTTCTTGGAACTTGTGATAAATTGAAGGCGTAAAGCCTTCAGACTTTTTAAATTGTTTACGATTATCAAAACGGGGTTTACGGTGACGTAGTTTATTACGTCTAGTTCTACGATACATACGACGGTCAATATTCTTTTTAACCTCGTTTGCACGTTGATCGACAGATTCTGAGTAGATCTCTTCATTTTTAGACGTGTTTAGCACAGAAACACCAATGTGTTTATAACCAGCGTCAATACCAAGATTTAAGTCTTGAGTATGACGTTCAGTTGTTTTTGTAAATTGAATGGTAAATGGTTGATGCGAAACAACGATTGCTTCACCATCTTTAAGCCAATGACGAACACGTCCTAAACGGCGTGTTGGCATCAACGGGTTTCCATCTTTATCTAATACGTAGACAAGCATGTGACATGTCCTTTCTAATAGTGTTGTTTGTATCTAATTAAAGATAATTCAGGAAGCTTGCTTCCTGTTCGTACTCTTTGACAATGTTATGCTAAGGTTTGATTGTTATAACACTTCCCCTTACTCTTAGGGATGTTTAATTATAACACGCAGTGGTTCAGACGTGAGTAGTATCCAAACGTGCCTATGTATTCTTAGCTAACGGAGTTCAGAGAATCGTAAGATTCTCTTCACCGAGTCTAATCAATTAAGCCTGTAAAGACACTTTTCTAATTAAAAGTGCTTTGGCAAGCTTCCGACTTTAGTCGGGAGTCATTGACTCTTTCTAGTAATGATAATCTGTGATGACAAAATTAATTACAAAAAATGAAATTTCAGTGAGATTTTGATAAAAGAATGAATCAGCCATAGAAAACATGAATGCGCCAATGGCTTCTACTGTATGATATCCGTCTATAATGTTAGATTGATTATTATGAGGGTTGAATGTTGACAAATAGAGACCACCACGGGGGTTGATTTTTCTCATTGTGTTATGTGGTGTGAGATCTGATCCTAAATCTGATTTGAAACTTATTTGTGAAAAGATAATTTTTGATGAATCATTGTTTTCATCGAGTAGTTTGGCCCATTGTTTTAAATCATTAATAAATTGGTTTTGATAGTCAAGAATCACTAATATAGTCTGATTCGGGAATTGCATCAAACAGATCGTCATCAGAGTTAATTAAGTTTGTTAATTGGGATTTTGACATTGCCATAATTTCTTTGATGGTTGTATCGTCAGGGTTAATAAGATGAATGATTGGTGAATGCATATTGTCCTACTTTCTATGTGATATAAATATTCATAACTTTTGAATTATTAGCTTTAATATTGATAATTTTTTGATCAGATGTGATGCTCTTTTTTTTGGTTAAATTTCAATTGTAGATTCAACAATAATATCGACAGTAACTTTTGATCGATATTCAGATATTAATGAATTGATTTTTGTTTTAATGGTTGTTTTGTTTGGGTTATAATTGATATTTTTGGATTTCAACATTGATAAGACTTCGTCGTCTAATTCTTGAAATTTTGCGTCAGATTGATTTTCTAATTCTTCATTTTCTTCATCTGAATTGTCATCAGAGTAAGGTGGGTCTAAAAGAATACCCTTATCTGGATATATTTTATAAATGGCACCCCATCTGCTTTCAAGATGATATCCGAGCAAAGAGTCTTGATCAGTTGTATTTAAAATTGTTTTTTTGGTAATTGTGTTTATCATAACTGCTGTCCTGTCATTTCATTGCAAAATTAGGCTCTTTTTCATGTAACAATAGTTGATACACAAGAAAGAACCTAATTGGTTCTTTTGGTTAAATGTTGGCTTTTAAGTTATCAATTACAGCTTTGGCATCATCTATTGAGGTAAAGCCTGCTTGTTGTAATTGAAAGATACTTCCTGATGGTGAATATTTTGGAATTTCATTTTCAGGTAGATACGCCGGTAAATCTAGTCCTAGAAAATCTTGGTGATATTCTTTGATATGAAAGGATGGCACCATCATCATGCCGGCTAATGTTTGTTGATATACTGCATATTTTGTATTTGACATAGGTTTTATCTTTTTGCGTAATAAATTTCAATTACGGCTTCATTGCTGAAGGAATCGTAGTCTGTAATAATGTGATAAAAGTTAAAAGCATGATCTTCCATGATTGCTTTTTCTAAATCAGCCATTGTTTTGTGAAATTTAGAGGGAATATAAGCATTTTGCTCAATGTATTCTTTCAATGATAGATTATAATCATTGGGCATTTTGTTTTCATCGAGACTAGAATCGAATTCACCTGAAATAATTTCAAGGTTATCAATATCAGGACTATTAGCAATCACTTGTTTGACTGATAATGATAATGGATCAACGTTTGGATCTACTTTGATAGTCAATGTTTCCATATCAAAAAATTGAAGATACTCAAAATCAGGTCGTGATGGGTTGTCGTTAAACCATTCGGTGGTATCGAATTCAGCACCCATCACTGCCCATGATTTAGCTGATTCGGTTTCTTGATTAATATCAATTAATCCTGAATTACGATTGAGCAAAGTTGCGTCATAAACTAGAGGCTCAAGGTTAAGTGAATCATAAATTTTGAGTGATTCATTTGTGATTAAAGCCTGATCAATGATTTTCCCTGTACTGAAGGCTTGAGCAAATGTGATGAACCGCTCATGAGGGGTCATTGCTGTAAATTCCGTTGTGTCTTGGAAGTTTTCTATCCAACTATTGATGTTTTCAGCTGTTTCAATAGCTGATTCGGTATAAGCTGACCAATGTTGGTAAATTGAAATGGCATTGATTTTTGGATTTGATTCTTGTGTGTATGTTAATACGAGTCTTTCACCCATTTTTTGTCTCCTTTATAACGTGTCGATAATGAGCAAGTCTGCTAATCGATGGTTTTCTTTTAATTTAAGATGGTCTGATGCATATGCGTTGGTATCCATACTTGTAATGAATTTTTCAAAATTTGACGACATCATATTGATGAATTCTTTATTGTTTCCACGGATTTCATACCGTTCCATGATTTGATTTTTTGTTGAAACATCAGGCGTAATCGTTTTAAATGGAATACCTTGTTGCCCTAGCATATTAAGAATTTCAGGTTGAGCCGAAATAAGTACAATTTGGTCTTTAGTGTTTTGTTTTTTGATGAACTCAATATAATTCTCAGGCCATTCTGGGTTTTTATTTTTAAGTTTTCCTTTATTTTTTTCTTCATTATGGTGATCATAATCTAACCATTGGAATTTTGAACTTTCTGCGTCAATGGCTTTACCTGCCATGGTTACTCGTGTTGTATATGATTTTCCTAATCCTGGAAATACACTATAGATCATTATTGCGATTTTCCTTTTCTATTGATGATAATGTTGATTTGATGATGAATTCTTTGTCTTTGATTGATATTTCTGAATAATCTGTTGTTGGTAATCGAATGTGTTTTAACATTTGGTCGGCTAAGTTATTGATGTATCCATTGGGATTAGATGTATATTGCCCGAATATAATATCGTCAAACATTTCATTTGTGCTATCTTCATCAATGTCTTTTAATAAATTTTGAATTAATAGCAGTTTTGCAATTGTGATAGCGTTATCAACACTAAACACACTATTGTCGGCAGTTACATCGTTCAGTTTTGAATCTAATCTTTGATCAATTGACTCTTTCATTTTCGTCATCATTTGTGTTTTGTATTTCATAAAATGAGATGATTTATGTAAATTTTTGAGTGATGTATCAAGTAATTCATTTAGTTTTTGACCGGCAGCGGCCTTATCATCGATACTTTTTGCTAATTTGGTTGGCCGCTTCGATGAAATCATCAACGGCGTTTTTGCCGAATAGACTATTCAATTGTTCTTTTGATTGAATTAGGCTCAATGTATATCTTCTTTCTAGGATTTGATGTTCCAAATTTCATGATTAGATATGTAAGATAAGATTTTAATTAGATCCCATATTTTTTCATTTTGGTATTCTTTTGTATAGTTAGAATTATAATTATCATACCATATTGATGCTATAACTTTTTTTAGATCAGATATGGTATAAATATGTTTGGATTTATTTTTGTCTAATGAGCTATAAATTATCAAATTTGAGTCATCATCTAATAATTCAAATAAATATGAACTTTTTTGATCCGCATGTTTTAAGGTTTCCTTTAATAATTTAATGAATTCTTCGTTTGAATCAAGATTTAGCGTATGAATTAAAGCTCCAGCGTTTATGGCTGTTCGACTGAATGTGTTGTATTTAGCGCTTGTGCGCATATATACTTTATCAATAGGTGTACCGTTTGTTTTTAAATTGTACATTACATTACACATCATCGTTGATGTCATGGGATGTAACTTGTCGGCCATTATTGTAGATTTTTCATTTGTAATATCATTAATTACCTTAATTGGACATTGTTTGAATGATTCAGGATTTGCTACAATTTTAATAGGGTCGTCATTAGTTATAAAAATTGATTCACCGTCTGTATACAGTTCATTAGGTCTAAAGATTTTAATTTGAGACATATAGTTCACATTAAAATTGTCAGGTAGATATGATACTTTATCAGGTAGATATGATAATTCGATTGAGTCTTTAAAAATTGAGATTGAGTCATTTTCATGTAAGTCATTATATGTTGTCCCGTTAGGAATAACATGGATATCTAATCCACTAGGTGCGGGAATGACTCCGAGTAAATTACCTGTAGCCGAGTCTTTTAGAAAATAATGGGTCCATCTTCCGTTTTTGATATAAGCTGCTGTATTTGGTTTAATTTTGTCTGTTTTTTCAATAATCATGATTTAATAGTCCTTTTTTATAGTTTGCTTTGCCATTTATAATTAGACGTTGTATTCTAGCTAATATTTTGGCATATGGTGATGTTTTGATAGCTGTTCGGCATATTTATCGAACAATGTTATATTAGCTCTTATATTCCAAATTAAGGCATCATGATGATGTCACTAGAGTAAAACAAAAAGTTATCGCAATTATCACAGAACCATGATTTTCTTAATGAGTTTTTGTTTATTGTTGGAATTTTATTTTTATTTGGTCGATGTAGCGTTGATATTTTGCCATCTTTCACAATGACTTGAGCAATCTCTGAAATTTGAACATTAACCTTGAATACGGATGATTTGCAAACAGGGCAGCGTTGTACTGGAAATATCATCTTTTGAGACATGATTGCATCCTTTCTTGTATAGAAAAAAGAGCATCATGCTCTTTTTATGTTATTTTACGATTAGAGTTTGTCCAATGAAAATGAGGTCTACATTTTGAATATTATTTAGTTTTTGAAGTTTAGATACAGATGTACTATATTCTATTGCCAGCTGAGATAATGTATCACCCGCTTTTACGATGTGTTGGTTTTCATCGGTAGCTCCAACAATGATTGTTGATCCAGAGTAAATAATATTTGAATTTGTAATTCCATTTAATTGTTGAAGTTTTTCAACGGTTGTGTTGAATCGGATAGCTAATTGAGATAAAGTATCACCGTATTGAATTGTGTATTTTTGAACAGTTGATTTGTTAACAGTTACTTTTGCATGAGCCTTATCTGACATTTGACTTTGATCTTTATTTTCAAATGTAGTTGCTTTTTTGTTTTCATTGCTAACCGATTTATCCGTTGTACTTGATGTATTGGACTCAATTTGGCTAGTGCTTGATTGATTGATATTCGCTTTATCTGGGCTTGCGTTTAGCTCGACATTGGATTGAGTTACGTTTGATTCAGTTGTAGATTCATCTGATTTAAGTTTAGTACTGTCCGATGGTTTTGTTTCGCTTGACTGTTTAGACTCATCAGGTTTAGTTTGAGATTCTGTTGTTGGCTTGGTTTCAGTTTGTCTATCGGGTCTAGATTCAGATGTTGTTGATTTTTCAGGAGTTTCTTGACGTGCTGACGTTTCCGTTTTTGATTGGTTTTGTGTATCGTCTTTGGCACCGCTAGTGTTTTGTGTTGTTGAGTTATTTCCTGATTGATTTGCATTTGGATCGTCTATAGGCGTTACTGTACTTGATGTAGTTGTAGATTTATCTGATTCAAGTTTAGTACTGTCCGATGGTTTAGTTTCGCTTGATGGTTTAGACTCATCAGGTTTAGCTTGAGATTCTGCTGTTGGCTTAGTTTCAGTCTGGTTATCTGGGTTAGATTCAGATGTTGTTTCTTTTTCCGGGGTTGTTGGAATAGTGGCGGGTTGTTCCGTTTTGGCTGTTTGTGTAATTGGTGCAGGTGTTGATTCTTTTGCTTGATGCCCATTTATAATTTGTCCAACGTATATGAGATTTGGATTTTTAATGTTATTTATAGAAATAAGATCAGATACTGATGTTCCAAATTTAGAGGCAATACCGGCCAATGTGTCTCCAGCTTTTACCGTATATTTTGTTGTATTAGTGTTATTTTGGGGTGTAGTACTAGAATCGTTTGAGGCTAATGATACATTGCTTTGACTTTGATTTGATGTTGGATTTTCATTAGTGTGCTGTGTATCATATTGTGCTAATCCATACCTTTGAATGATTGAATCAAGTTTTGAATTGTATGATGTATCTGTGGCATATAATCCGGTGAGAGCTTTTGTGGCATCTTTATATGATGATGTATTTTCAATCCATGCCCTACGATAAAGATTTGTACGTAGAAGTGCGGCATTATCTAAAAGAGATTCTATTGGACTTGGATATTTTCTAAAGGCAGCGTTGATTGAGTAGAGTTTTCCATGACCATTATCTTCATATGTTTTCATGATGACAGATTGACCATTATATGAGCCTTTAATTCCAAAATAGTTATAGTTTGGAGCGGCGGATAAAGTACTTGTACCCCATGCTGATTCTAGTACTGCTTGAGCGATCATTACTGACGCATATAATCCTTTTTGAGCTGCAACCGATTGGGCGTGTTCTGCAATTTGGCCAATGAAGTCTTGTGTTGATATTGATTTCATTTGATTTATAGCTGTAGCTTGTTTGGTTGGGATTGATGTATTAGCCGCGTTTTGTGTTGATGATTTAGGTGTTGACGGTGAAGCATCAACTTTTGAATTTTGGTTTTGATTTTGTGTTTCAGTAGTACTTTTTGCTGTTGATGTTTCATGAGAAGCATCAACATTGGCTGAATTTTTAGTTTGAATAGATGTTGTCGTTTCGACTGAGTTAATATCTGCACTAGACGATTGATTGGTGCTTGCCACGGTCGTTGATTGACTTGGTTGTGCCTGTGCTACTTGATTTTGTGTTTGAGTTTGATCGGCCTTAACTGAGACCGTTTGTAAAATAGTTGGGGCAAGCAATGTAAGTAGGCTTGTTGACGCAACTATTTTTGATAAATTATTTGAAGCCAAGAATGGATACTCCTTTATTTTTCTTTTTTTTATCTGAATTTTACGGATTCGGTTATTGATCAGACCATTCGTCGTCATCATAATTGTTATAATTATAAAATTTACTAGCTTTTGGATTTGAGGCTGATGTTGGTACTAATAAAACTATCGGTATGAAAATTAATCCAAGAATTATATTAAAAAATAGCAAAGCAATATATATAATTATAACAATTATTGGATTAAATCCTGTGTCTCGTATGCGTCTAATCGTTATAGCTACTGTTGCAATTGTGAGTAATCCTAATAATATTAGTAGTATTGAAATTATTACCATGGATGACGTTGAATTATTCGCGAATGATGATGATGGATTTGATAATAATGTGGTATTAGTTATAGATATAAGATTCATTTTCCAATTTAGTGGAAAAGGTCTAAGACAATACCATATGATTGCTAATATTATTGGGCCGGTATAGTTAATTAACATTGGGATCCAAAATTGTCGACGAGATGATGTTCCTTTAAAGTCAAAGAATCTAATCCAGAATTGAATATACGTTTGTAATATTCCCATATGTGTTCCTTTCATAAATATATTATATATATTAATTTTACAATATATTTATGAATAAATAAAGGATAAACAAATGAAATTTCAATCAAATTTATTGTTTAATATTTTCGTGCGTAATATTTTTGATTTCTATATTTTTTAATTCGTTTTCATATTTTGCAATGATTTTATCAATTGCCTCTTTTGAAAAGTGAGAATACATAAGAGGCGGTGGGTCAATATGAGCTCCATCTGATGACGGTAATGACATATCTTCGACAAGAGTTGCAAATGGTATATCTGTAATTTTACTTATGGTCTTGATCATATATTCTACTTGAATGTATTCTGATACGAGCAAAGCGTATTTGTTGAGATATTTATCAATTATGTCATTACATTGGTCATTATACTTAATTGGATTTGAAAAATAGACTTCAAAATATTTGTCTTTTTTAATTGATTCTTTAAATTGATCTAATTTAGTTTGACTGGTGAAATTTTTAAAGTGATAGGGGTCTGCTTTAAAAAGAGGACTGGTATTACTCTCTATAATATGTTTAATCATGAAATTCGTTGTAATGATTTTGTCTAAATTTGCGTGAGCTTTAATTGCTTCATGCTTTACAACTAAATATGACATCGTGTTTATTACAACAATAACAGCAATTGAGGCTATTAGTAATAGCACAACCCCCATTGAATTTGTCATATTACGTCCTTTCTACTTATTAATTCGTTTTATTGATTGATCGGGCTGAGTGATTATTTTGGCATTACATTTATACTGACCTTGTTATTTCTTAATGAAAGTTGATACAACAATTGGTGTTTCCTGACGATGTGTATATTTGCAAGAATGGCTTTCTTTCCAAATTGATGTATCAATTGGGTCAATATATGTGTCTCCAAGATATGTATCCATAATTGTTGTTTTGATGATTGTATCAACATATGGCATAAATTGTTTGTAAATAGATTTGCCACCACAAATAAATACATTAGAATTTAATGTTTTAATTAATTTTAATGCTTCGTCTACAGAGGAAACAATTGTTGTGTTGGGATTGTTTGTAGTATATTTTGGATCAGATGTTAAAACGATGGTTTTGCGATGAGGCAATGATTTACCACCCATTCCGTCAAATGTTGCTCGACCCATGATTAAATAACTATTTAAGGTTGTTTCTTTGAAATTTTGTAAATCTAATGTGTTGTGCCATGGTAAATAATTGTTGAAACCAATTAATCCATTTAAGTCTTCGGCCCAGAGGGCTACGATTTTTGGTTTAGTCATAATTTTAGCCTTTCTTGCAGTCAGGTAATGATTGCGATAATGGAAATAACGGGGAACAATACAGCTGTGAATAAAAGCATTATGATCAAAATAGATGTTTTTGCTGGAATTACGTCTGATGATTTTATTTTGAACGTCATTTTTCTTATAAAATATTGTCAATGAATCCATATGACAAGGTTTCTTTGGCATTCATCCAGTAATCCCGCTCGGCATCTTCGTGCACTTTTTCAAATGGTTGATTTGAATTGTCAGTAAGAATTTGTTCTAAAGTTTTACGTGTGTCAAGTAATTGTTTAGCGACAATAGCCATATCCGTTTGTTGGGTTCCAGCTCCTGTTCCCCCCATTGGTTGATGAATAAGATATTTCGCATTAGGCAACATAAATCGTTTGCCTTTTGTTCCGCTTGAGGCAATGATTGTTCCCATTGATGCGGCAAGACCCATGACAATGGTGCTTACGTCTGATTTGATGAGATTCATTGTATCAACAATAGCCAGACCAGCTGAAACAGAGCCCCCTGGCGAATTGATGTATAATGTAATATCTTTAGTATTGTTTTGAGAATCTAAGAACAGCATTTGAGCCACAATAGCATTTGCCATATTATCTTCAACGGTTCCTGTGACCATAATAATTCGGTCTTTTAATAGTCGAGAATAAATGTCATATGCGCGTTCGCCATTTGCTGATTGTTCGATTACTGTGGGGATTAATGTCATTGTTTTGGTTTCCTTTTTTATTTTAGTGATTTGAGCGGCTCATTAGGATGCGTTTGCTTCGAGGAATGAATGCTCGAATTGCATCTTCATTAAATCCAACTAATAGTTGTTTGCCGTCAAAGATGATAGGTTTACGAACAATTGTTGGATGTTCAATGGCTAATGCTATGAGATGATTTAATGATAATTCATTCATATTATATGTTTTTGATAATTCTTTATATAATTTAGATCGAGGTGAAATGATATCATAAATATCTTCACTCATTGAGAAAAATTTGATTAATTCTTCTCTAGTAATAGGTGTTTGATTGATAAACTGGGTTTTAATTTGAATATCATGATCGTTGAACCATTGAATTGCTTTTTTACTGGAGTGGCAACTATGAGAGCCATATACTGTGATTGTTGTCATGGATATGTCTTTCTAATTTAATCTATATGACGATTGGTTTTTTAATATAATATCGGGATAATCGTTGTGTGTGATTTTACCGTCAGGCTTATCGCTTGTAAAGTCAATATAAATTGATCCGGTTTTTGATTTAAGTCTAATTTTTGACACAATGGGATTATTCATTAAGGTTAATGCTTTGTCAAAAATAGACTGATTGTCATTGTATTTGAGATAATCTGTTATTGATAATTTGGTAAGATATTGCATGAGGTCTGTTTGACTATCAATCATATAGAGTTCCATCTTTTCTTAGTTGGGCGACAAGAGCTAACACCAGCAAGTTTTTTTGATTATCACTTAATTTGTAATTATATTTGCTTTGTCTTGCCGCAATTGTAAATACGGGTGTTTTTAAAATTTCGTCCATTTTTGGTCCTAAATTGATGACTATTGTGATAAGTTCTTTATTTGATTTAGATAATAATTTGGTTTTGCGTTCTTCTTCAAATGCGGCGTCTTGCGCCATATCCATTTCAGCGAAGTCTGCTTCCATATGTTTTAGTCCTTTCAGAATAGTCTGTCTCGAATCATTTTCTCCATTTGTTCGGTATCACATTTGATAATGATGTATTTGTTAAAATCATCCCATCCGTATTTATTAAGGTATTCTGCAAAAAATCCTTGAACAAATGATGAACTCAAAAATTGAATTTTAGGGTCGACATTGATTTCAATGAATGTGTTTGGTTTTGGATTACCTATTAGGCTTTCAGATAAAATCTTACCAAAATCATAACCAGCCATTGCAGTGACGGTTAGTCCTGTATCATCTGTGTATATGAGATTTACTTTAACGGTGGGTTCTGTGAGGCCTGTGATTTTAAGGGTATATAGCCTATCATTGTATTTAGATAATGGTATAATGTCATTATCAGTTTTAATGTAGAGTGCTGCTTGTTTTTCAATTAAAATTCCGGTTTTTAATTTATTTGTTTTTGTATTTTTCAATTCTACGCATTGGTATGCATGTAATTGTTTACCAAAAAGAGAATGTACATTGTAAATTAAGATTGAGTCTAAACTTACCGTTTCGGAAAAGGAGTTAGATACAATAACGGCTGTTTTGCTAATATAGTCGATTTTAGCAAGACTGTATAGTTTGTTATTTTTAGTATTATATGCAATAGGTGTCATCATTCGAATGTCTCCGTTGTTAGGTCTTTATGATAATTTAATTGCTCTGTTTCAACTAATTTATCCAGAGCTGATGTGATTCGATAGTATGCTTTTGTTTTGATTTTTAACTGTTGGTCGAGTTCTCTTTCTCGATCTGACTTAGATGCGTTTAGTTGTTCATTTAAAAAATTAACCTCTGCTTTCAATTCAGATATATCATTTGATAAGTTTACAAATGTTAACCAATGTTTTTCTTTAACGCTTTCAATATATGATCTTAGATCTGAATCTTTAGTTGGGATAGACCCGTAAGTTTCGTCAAATTTTTTGTTGAATGTTTCTCGTATGTTGAGGGCCATTATTTGCTCCTGCTTTCTATTGTGGATTAGTCATACAAATTAATATATTCATAGATATCATTGATTGTGCAATAATAATTTGTTGATATATCAATGATTTTTGTTGGATAAGGTTTATTCATTTAAGTACTTTCTATAATTAGTTTTACTCTACAATTATACTCAACTATCAGTATTTGTCAATCTGGGATTTTAATAATATAGACTGAGATATTTAAGGAAATCCTATTTCCAATTCCATTAAAAAAAGAATCTTCTAGTTTATTTATCGGCATGCGATTTTTAGCATGCAATAAAAAAAAATATATAAGTAGTTAATAATTCAGCCTTTTTATGCTATAATTGTTGTAATATAATGAATATGTGGGGTAAAGTATGGCTGAATTAAAAGAAATATATAAGGTAACAAAAAGACGTTTGCCTCGATCTGCATATGAGGGTAGATGCCGATCTCGTTTTGTATTTTATTGGACACCCATTAGATTTGTGGTTTCCTTATTGATACTTTTATTTATTTCAATTATACTATTGATTGCCTATACCTATCACATTGATACATGGGATGTTGTTGCGCCTCTAAGTTTAATTGTAATTTTGGCTTATTTTCCTTTGTGGGGTGGGCTGGTTGTATCCTCTCGGTATAGAGTTATTAAAAAATTAGCGATTTACGTTAAAGATATGGGCGAAATTAAGGCTCGAAATTATATTTGGAAATTAGATAACGTTAATTTTTCATCTGAATTAGACACATACATTATGGAACAATTGTACTATCGTCTAGTTTTTCATGTTCCTTATACTTTGAATCATTTGCCTGATGATTATTCATCAAAAGCGGCATCTGAGTTGAAAGAATTGATGATGATGCAATTGATTGAAATTATAAATACAATCGAATTTTATCATGAGCTTAGAATTAAAGGTGATGCATCGTTTGCTTTCAATCAACCTATGGTTTTGAAATCGGATGAAGATGTTATTAACGAACATATTTATAATGAAATTAAGCAAATAAAAGAAACTGTTGTAAAATAAAAAGACCTAATATTAGGTCTTTTTATCTTTGAATCCATCGATTGTTAAAATCAAATAAATAGGCATAATCTGATATTTGTTTTGCTGATTTAATCCACGATTCTTCATTTGGGAATATAATAGATGTCGCATCTAATTCATGTAATTCTCTTTGGTAGAATATTGAATGATCTTTATTTTCCAACAAATATTGTTTTTGTTTAATGAGTGGCAATCGTTTGAAAGCTGGGTGTTTTTCTGGGTTATATATTCCATACAGTGAAACAAGTGTACTTTGCTCTAATTTTTTACCAACAATGAGGGCTGAGCCTAATTGTATTAATGCATTTACTCGTTCTTGAGAGGTATAATATGTTGATAAAATTTGTCCTAAGTGGTGAGGATCGCCATTTTTGTTGACATAAATTGATGCAATTTTCCCATTAGGAAGACGCATAGCAATGTTGGCTGTTGGCATAATTTATTTCCTTTGTTTTTTAATTTTTAAGCATGTTTGGTCGATAGCTAAATTGTGTACAAGTTTAGCATTAGGTGATGCTTTGCTTTTTATTTTGATATATTTGACTTTAATTAATGATTCAAGGTGAATGAGAAGATGGGCATGTTTGCTCATCTTTGATTTTTTGTGATGATTCATTACGGCTTCACTATCTGAATGGATAGTAATGTGACTATAATCTCTACTCATAGCATAGCTTACGGCTTCCGTAGCTGCTTTAATCTCGGCTATTGTGCTTCCTTGATGATTTGGGTCATCAATGTATCCAGCTGTCGTAGCAATAATATTATTTTTATCATCGGTAAATATGACAGCATATCCTTGTCTTTTATTTGCAATTGAAAAGGATCCATCTGTATAGGCGTTAATGTGTTTCATTTGGTCCTCGTATCTATCAATATAACCACCCCAATAGTGGAGTGGCTACATATGAAAGGTATTTTAGTGTTGTTGTGGTAACAGGAGAAAACACGAAACCAAATATTGGGTATATTTATTATACCATAATATTTTTAGGATTTGTTATATTTTTTCATGATTGATACAACATCGGGATTTACGTATTCAATTGTTACATCAATATTGGGATCTTCAATTAAGAATGCTTCTTTGAATCTACGAGCTGTATCATAATCAAAAAGAAAACTTTGCATTTTATTTTCGAGATATGTGTAATCATGAAATTTATTTGATTTCATAAATTTTTCATCTCTGTGATAATATAGTTTTTTATTGTTTTCATTGATTGCAATGATAAATTTTGCAGATTTATCTCTGGTTGCAATTGCCTCTAGCTTTCGATCAATATGTACATTGCGAGTTATAGCATTTAAGATTAAAGTCAAAGATTGTTCTGCTTTAATTATTTCTGTTAATTTATAGTCATTTGGATTAGCAACCATTCGTTCGGCTAATTTGAGCGCACTTGATACAAAGTATGGTTGTTTTGCCAGTTGCATTGAAATGTTTTTCTTTTTCAAATGTTGTTGTTTAATAATCTGCGTAATATCAATTAACTTACTTTTCATTTTCTCAATATAGGCCGTATTTGATGCGTCATTGGCTTTGTTGGTTGTCTCTCTTGATAAATTGTTTTGCTTTACGCTATTGACCCATTCAATAAAGTCACTTTTTGATTGAATTTTAAATTCAGACATAATTGTTTGACCTATTGCTAATGCTAGTTTGTTTTTTAATTCAGCTTCTTTTTTTAATAGTTCATCTTTTTCTTTTTGGATGGATGATAATTCATCGTCAAATTCTTCAAATAAATTCATAATTGTACCTTTCTAATTGGATTTAATGGTTTTAATTTTGCTAATGTGATATTTGTTGATAGGGTTAAATCTACAATTTGTACAAATGATTTCTCATTATTGCTTGTGATTTCATAGATTTCTCCAACAGTATATTTTTCATGATTTGGATTGCTATATGTATAGGTTTTGCTTGATTTGGGTTTAAATTGGTCATTTAAAAATTGAACTGAGATGGTAGGAGTTGTGCTGAAATAAATAGCTGGATCTACCAATACGATGTTTTTATTTTTAGACTCAGCATACGTGACAGCTTTTTGAGCAATACCTTCTGATTTTAACCATACAGCTAATACGGTGTCTGACTTGTCGATTAGACCTGCTGTCCTAATATTTAATGTTGTGATATATCTTTGGAGTCTATCATTTTGGGATAAACCTTTAGTTGCAAATTCGATATCCTGTTCATAAATGGATACAGTGTCGGCATTTGCTTTAATATTGTTCCAGATTGCAACATTATCTTGGGTCCAACGATCTGTTTGCTTATCGTGAGGTATTTCGGCTGAAATAAGAACTCGACCGGGATAAGCTTTTTTCATATTAAGTAATGCATTAGCCCATACTAAATCAGCACCTAATCCCATACCTGTATGCCCAACAATTGTATCATGTTGAGATAGTGCAAACTTAATATATTGCTCTAAATCTTTTTGCAAATGACGATATTCGGCCGTATGAATATTATATCCAGCTAAATGGGCAGGTTGGTGGGCAATAAGCCCAATGTGATGTTTGGTCATTATGTAATCTCCTTTGTATTGTGATATTTTCAGTGTGTAAATTGGCACTACGACTGTAGTGCGAAACTCACATTAAAAATGTGAGTTTAAATAGGGCACAGCTTGCTGTGCTATAAAAAAAAGCCAACAATTGTTGGCTTTTATAATGATTGTTTGTTCAATTTAATGGCTTGATAGATGGCATCAGTTGCGTTTTCTCATGCTACCAGCTTGATCCGCCGCCTCCGCCGCCAAAGCCACCACCACCACCAGACCAACCGCCTGATGACGATGATGACCCTGAAGACCAGCCACCACTTGATGAGTCGTCATCATTGAATAAAATGGCTAAAGCGATTATTGTAGGACAACCAATTACAATAAGAATAATAATGACCCACATTGTGATTTTGTCAGCTTTATCTTTTTCTTTTTTGTAATCAGCTTTTGTTTTTTCGCCAATAAGATATGGCTTGATTTGTTTTAGATTGTTAATCAATCCTTTGTCATAGTCGTCATCTTTATAAGCGTCATGGCTTTTATCGTTATCTAATATGTCAGTCGCCATGGAGTCAGTAATTACTGATTCCATTCCATATCCTGTTGCTAAAAAATCTTTATGATCATTTACGGCTAGAACACAAACTAATCCGGAGTCATATTTAGAATTACCAATGCCATATTGTTCACCTTTTTTTGTGGCAACATCTGTAATAGAATTACCATCAAGGTCTGATATAGTAACAACTAGAATTTGAGATTTTAGTTTTGTTGATTGAAGCTCATCATTAAGATTTTTGATATAGTCATATGTGTCTTCTGACAAAACGTGGGCATTATCTTCAACAAATGGCGTTTTTTCATTGTAATTCTTTTTTTCAATTTGTTGATCAGGAGATGCCACTTTTGATGATGAGCAGGCGGATAATGCTCCAACAGAAATCGCTATAATAAATATAGCGATAAATGATTTAATCCATTTAGTCATTAAAGTTTACCTCTGGTACGGTTTGTGCTTTTTCGGGTGCTTTATATTCAGGCTTTTTATCAAATCCAAACATAGATGCTAAAATTACAGATGGAAATTGTGACACTTTATTGTTGTAATCTTGTACGGCTTGGATGTAATGACGACGTTCCGTTGAAATACGATTTTCGGATCCTTCCAATTGAGTCATTAATGATTTAACATTGTTTGATGATTCAAGTGTTGGATAGTTTTCATGGATGACATTTATTAACATGTTTGTTTTATCTGTTAGTTTGTCATTTGCTTCAAGTTTTTCTTTACCTGACGCGGCTTTATTATATTGCGTACGAGCTTCCGCAATTTGCCCAAAAATCTTAGATTCTTGGTTCATTGATCCTTTAACTGAATTTTGAAGATTAGGAATAAGATCAGCTCGACGTTGCATAACGTTATCAACTTGAGACCATGCGGCTTTTACTTGGTTATCTGAACGAACCAATGAGTTATAGCCAGATCCAAAGATAGCTATGATGGCAATTACAGCCCCAATAATTGAAAATATAATGATTTTAGTTTTAGACATATTTTAACTTTCTATTTTAGTAATTTAATCCCACCACAATATAGCATTAGTTGCCATAAGATTTGCCCATTTGATTTTATTATTTGATGCAGCTATTGTAATCATAATTGATTTGTGTATAGATTTTCTAGTAGCGTCAACGGTTACGCCTTTAGCCAATAATGATTCTGCAAACCATTTCATGTATGTATTTACATCTAGCATTTGATTTGGTGTTAAATTTTCAAATACATATTGATATAGAGCTTTTTGATCCGCATAATATTTTTCGATTGAATCAAATGGTGATATTTTCATATTTTGATTTAATATTTCATTAATAATTGGTGTTAATTTTGGATTAATCTTTTTTATTACCATAGGTATGCTTGTGCTTGATAGCCATGGGTATCGTTTTTTAAGTTGATTGCGTTTCTTTTTTGATTTTGTATGCATTAGTCTGAGAGCTAATGCATTCCAGTCTTTATCATATGATTCCAATGAATATAGGTCCTTTCTAAATATCATTATATCATAATTAGAACTGATTATTCCAGTTCTCGACGAATTCAATGTAGGCTTTTCGCTTATTGTATGGCCATGATTCTCCCTCAAACGTATATTCCGTTTTCAACTTGTTTAAATCTTGCTGATTAGAGATGATTTCAACAAAATGTTGATAGAATTCTTCTTGTGTTTTAGATTTATACACGGTGACATCTAAGTCTGGATTTGTTAGAATGTTTAACAGGCGGGAATAGGATGGTGATCTAAATGCTGTCATGGAATATGTGTGCGCTGAGCCATTGTAGTGATGTTTATTAAATTTCAAATGTTCTTGTGCATCTTTTTTGGTTAAAAACATTGTGTTTTCTTTGATGGTATGAACTTCAGCATAAGGCTCTTCTTTGAATTTTGATAAAAATTCTTCATTTGGATATTTTTCTTTTAAATTATTGATTTCATCAAACATTTGATCTAGTGATAATCCATCATCAATTTTTGATTTCAAATCATTATAAATAAGGGTGACATTATCGTCATCATTTTCAATATAATTCTCAATAAGGTTGAGAACGTCATCAACTGAGTAGAGTGTTGTTACGTCACCGTAGTCATGTATGAGTTCATATGCTTCAGCATAGTCTTCGGACACAGGAATTCTTTGTTGCTGGGCAATTACCCAGAATCGAGGGCTGGTATTACCGTCCGTTGGCTGTGACATTAATTCCTGCTTTAAATTTGCAATGAATTCTGTTTCTGATGATTGTTTCATGTGAAACCGCTCCTTTTTAATAATGATTTGTTATTTGTTTTCGTTGCGTTTTTGTTAGATGCTTATCTTTTTTCTTGGTGTTTTTCTTTTCAGAGTCAAATCCGACACGAAAGTTTCCATCAATAATATTGGGGCTATCTGCTACTATTGTCTCATTCCAAGGATTCGTTATTTTTCTTGGTTTGAATTTTAAATCCGGATTGAATGTGTCAATTGGATAAGTCAAATGATTTCTTATCTGGGCATGAAATCCTTCTTTTATTGGTTGCTCATCATGTAATAGGTCTGCATGTTTATGTAACGTATGGGCTCGTATGAATAAGTCACTAAAGGTTTTATTGCTATCTTTTTTATCATAGTTAATGTTTTGATGATATTTTTTTTCTTTGTAGTCAATATCAAGTGGAGAAAACATGTATGAATTTAAATCTTCAAACCATTTTTGTCTTGATTCTGTGCATCTGAGCCAACGTTGCATTTGTTCGGGATCGGCTAAGTGGTGGTATTTTGGCATTTGGTGGTCTCCTATGAATTATCCAACCAAAATAATTCCTTTGATGGAGGCGATGTCACATTTGGATAGTTGTTGACTTTTCTCATATTTTTTAGTTTCTTTGTTGAATTGGTATAATTCAACTGCATCAATTTGTGGTGTTATTGTTGGGTCAACAGAAACGATAGCACAATAAGGATATGCACCACATTCAAATAGATCGGTTCGGTTATTAATTACAAAGTTTCGTGCATTTTCAATGATATTTCTCATTTTATAAGGGTGAACATATTCGATGTATAAATCATTTATGGTTGTGATTGGACAGATAAATTGTAAAGTCATTTGGTTGTCTCCTATATTTCTTTTAAATAGATGATTGCCTCATCATTTGGGGTTGTAGGCATCGATAATGAGGGGTTTTAATCTTGACATATTATCTTTTAAGTGTTTGTCTAGTTTAGATGTGGATATACTTTTCATTTTTATTTGATGTTTCCTTTTTTATTTTTTATGGCTACGCCTGGTGTACGATTCCAGCTTAGATCCAATATTACGTAGCCTTATACCTTTTATTTAGAAATTAAATGATTAATGGCATTTTCCGCAGCTTTATATCGGCTGAAGAAGCCCCCGTTCTCGTCTTTTTGATCAAGTATTACAACTTTAGACGTTAGGTTATTTAAATCTAATTCATACATTAAATTTTTATGGAAGTCGAATCTGCTGTCAGCCCAATCCATAGCTCTAAATCCGTCATCAACGTATTCCGTGATTGGTGGAATAACTAAAATCATATCAATTTCTTCGTGATCAATTGTGTAATTAAATAGTGGGCCTAGAGTATCCATTGCCTTGTCAGGTAAATACATTTTCGCATAGACTTTCGTCACAATTGCGTCTGTATCTAAAATGGCTAGACCTTTTGATGACGGTGTATCAATGGCTTGAGCATTGAGTTGGAATTGACCATTAATGAATCTAATATAGTCATTTTCGGTAAGTTCATTATCATCAACATTGAATTCTTCTTCATACGTACGAGCAAATTCCTCTGAATAAGGGGATTCGAATTGTTTAGCTAGCCTACGAATTAAAGTTGATTTCCCTGTCGAGGCTGATCCGATAACTAATACTTTTTTCACAAAGTGTCGACGAAATTGAGGAACAATATATTCCCAATATTTTAGTGGGTTATTCCTAATTTCGGTCGCAGAAATTGGTAAATTCGTACGATTGACGTGTTTGATTTTCCAAACTGGTGATAATCGTGATTTGAGTTGATTGATATAATCAGCCTCACCCGTATAGATGACAAATTCATGATTGTTTTCGTTGGTATCACTTAGGGTTGATGCCATTTGAGTACGAAGTTCAGATACCCATAGATCCCAACCATTAGGATAATCCGGCATTAATGTTTCATCGATCATAACAATCCGAACCATTTCTTCATCATTGAATGTTTCCCGTAAATATCTAAATCTACGAGACAATGGTAAATCAATTGATTCGCCACGATCAGATTTTTTGGATGAAACTGATACAGCAACAATTACTGCATCATTTTCCATAAGAGCTTGTTGTACTAATGCTAAATGCCCTTTATGAAATGGAGCAAATTCGCCAAATACAATTCCAATTTTATGTGAGTTTAATTTAGCACGATTCAAGTTTTGTGTTTGCATTTATTTTTCCGCCTTTTTTAATTTTGTTTTATTTGTTTCCGTAAAACTATTATTTGGTCTCTACTTTCTCTTTAGAATCTCTTACCCAGCAATACGTTCTGTAAAAACTGTTAATTAACATGAAGATGTTTAAAATTAACATAGATACGATTGCACCTTTTGATGCAGACGTTGCTCCTAAGAAATTGTTTGTCCAAATTACTACATTTACAATGTTAATTGAAACCCAGAAGAACCATTGCACTAAGAAACCATAGGTCATTAAAATTTGACCAACAATACCTAGTGGAAGTAAGGTTGCGTCTAAGAAAATTTGAGTGCCGTTGAAATGTTGTGCGATTTTAACATTAATTGCATAAATGACTAATGTTAACACAATGATCCCAACGATCTTGAGAGGTGTTAATTTTCTTGCGTGTACATGACTATCATTAGTTAATTGCATTTGTTTGTACCAAATAGCAATACCGATGAATTGCATGATTAAATAAAACACTTGGGATGAAATATCACCAATAAGACGGGTATGAAATGCTACTACAAGCCATGCCGCAGTACTAAAAAACCCAAAGGTATAATTTGTGATTAAACCGTGATTCACTAAAATTAATGAAACAGCAGTTAATAATCCTGTTGCAACACCAATCCAGCCCATAACTGAAAAGTCACCCGTTACAATAAATGCAACAGTTTGGATAATCAACCATGTAGCTAAGAACAAAAGTTCTTTAAGATTGAGTGTAGCGAGTTCTGATACAACTGTTTTTGGGTTAAATGCTGATTTAACGCCGTTAATAAGGTTGTTCATGGTGTTCTTTCTGTGTGGACAATGATCTATTGCTAGACTTTGTGTAGACAAAAAAATTGTATTCGATTTATGGCTCGAATTAAGCCAAATTTTTGGTAAGAATTTTCTTACCTATATCAACCACGCGGAGTTGAACCGCCTAAGTACCCTGTAATGGTTGATTGTATGTATTAAGCTAAATTGAGAATTTGATAGTCTGACACGATTCGTTGACCATTGTCTCGTTTAATTAGTATTACTAATACTTTTTGTTTATTTAATCGTACATCAGGATCACTAAATGATTTGGAAATATCTTCAATGTTTTTGCTATGTGCCGTGTATACTGTGGATCCTGCTAATTTTGAAAACTTAGTAGAGAATCTATCGGGAATTGTATCTACATCAATGTCCATATTGATATTTGTCGCAATATCGAGTTGAAGTGATGTTTTACCTGATCCGGTTGCACCTACAATTAATACTTGCCCAGCTGGATTATTTTCTTTAAATTCTTGAATTCGATTCGACAATTCATTTGATAGCAATGATGAATAGGGCAGCATTACATGTGATAACAATAACTGTGCAATATGGTTTTCGATAACTGGCTGATTTGATAGTGGTTTTTGCTTTGACATAATATTTGTCCTTTCTTTTCTCAAATACGTGACTTGTAATAAGTGATGGTATTTTTGATTGAATCTTTCATAATGAATTGTAACATTTTTTTACGTAGATTTGGACGGTTGATTGATTTAATTTCTTTTTTATGGATGTTTGCTTTAAGTTTAACCATATCCGTTAGAGTAAACGGTTGAGGTAGTGAGTATAAAACAAATGGTGTCCACGAAAATTGGTCAGACATACGTTTGAATGCATCAAATAAAATGTCACCATGATTGAATGCTAAATTACTATAGTGTTGTACTTGAGCTAGTTCAATCCATTTATATCCATTTTTTGCTTCGGCTTGATTGTCATATACAATGTAGGCAATTGATACAACACGACCTCTTGGATCTCTATTTGCGTTAGCATAGGTTGCTAATTGTTGAATTTGTGATGGTTTTAATTTAGAAAAATGATCGAGATTGAGTTTTTCTGAATAAATACGCTTCATTGTCTCAGTGCTTGATTGTTCATTCGAGTGTAGGTATGACCCTGGAATAGCTAGTTGATCTTTGAATGGATGAATGTCTCGTGATTTGATTAAAATTGATAGTTTATCATTTATTAATTTTACAACAATTAAATCGATCGTTGTTGATGTGCCAACATAATTTTTTGATTCATGTTGGTTGTACCATTCTAGCCATTCGTGTTCAGGCGCTTGATGCTCATAATAGTATTTGTCTGTCATTCAATTATACCTTTGGTTTTCTTAGGGGTTTCTTAGCAATTTTGTAATTTTATCTATTGATTCGTCAATATTGAAACTATTATCAAATTTATTATCAAATTCGATGTTTTCTCGGTCTAGTACAATTGCGTTTAATGATGTCTTTCGTCCTTCAGCATCTGATTCATAATAGATGTTTAGTCCAACTTCAGATAACAAGGTATTGATTTGTTCACCTGTTTCATTTAAATAGAAACCGTCTGTTATGTTATCTTTTTCTACTTTATCTTTTAATTGAGTTAATCCCATAAATCCATCTTTGAATTTTGTTACGTTATCAATTTCGATATCAGCTTTCATGATTAAGATGACATATGTACAATACTTAATCAATGATAGTTTCCTGTGTAGTGGTAAGTTTTTGATGTATTCTGGTGATTTTTGCAATTCTTGATCATGAGCGATTGCTTCATTTTGATTCATGAATGTTTTACCGTCTACTGTTGTATATGTTGTTGTTTTCTTAATTGTCATTTTTTATTTTTCTAATTAAAAGTGCTTTGGCAAGCTTCCGACTTTAGTCGGAAGTCATTGACTTCCTTTATATTTTTGTTTACATTCTTTTTCTGATAAAAATTTAATGCTTTTTGTGTGTGTTTTCAAATAGTCTTTGCTGAATGAATACCAATCAGCTTGGGGTGTTATTATTTCGGCTCTGCCATAGGTATAATTGAGAGGTAATTCATTTTCGTTTTCAACATATACCATTAAATCAGATGGTCTGATATCTACTGTGAACTCAAGAAAGACACCTTCAGTATAGTGATCAGCTGTCGCCCAATCATTAGATAACCATATGATATTTTTTAGTTTTTCAATATCGTTTATATTTTTTACTATATCTTTGACTTTTAAATTTGTTCCTGTTATTAATTTTATCTCCAAGATTATATATCCTTTTATATCTGTGGTTTGACCTAATGCCTCCAATCATATTGTGTATGTTTTTTTCTCGAAAATCATTTCAATTGTTGTAGGGGCGACTGCTCTTAGTTTTAATGTCATTGTAGCCCATGCATTCGTATAATCGGTGAAGTAATCTGTTGCCGATGCAATGACAAATAATTCAGCAACACCGTTTTTGCGAAATACACCTTTTTTTGTTTTTGTAATTTTATCAATTGTGCTGATGATTTTGTCATAGTTACCTTGAGTAATGTCGTTTAAGATGGATTCTAACTCTTGTCGTTCTTGATTAATGTCAGCAATTGTATTATTGGCTTCAACTTCTTCAAGACTGTAGAATTTTGCAGTTTGTGGGTCATCTTTGAATTCAAGCATATCTTGAATACGAGATTCAAAGACAGAACGGATTTCATCGGGGCTTGGCATTGTTAAAGTGAGTGTTTTATTTTGATAAGGGATATTGAGGTTCATAAAAATCAGCTCCTAATTTTGTTTTCATAATATTTTTGATTGATTCTGTGTTTGAAGATAATGTGAATCATTTTTGTTTACATTCTTTTTCTGATAAAAATTTAATGCTTTTTGTGTGTTTTTTCAAATAGTCTTTGCTGAAGGAATACCAATCATCTTGGGGTTTTATTATTTCGGTTCTGTCATAGGTATAATTGAGAGGTAATTCATTTTCGTTTTCAACATATACCATTAAATCAGATGATCTGATATCTACTGTGAACTCAAGAAAGATACCGTCAGTATAGTGATCCGCTGTAGCCCAATCATTAGATAATCATATGATATTCTTTACTATATCTTTTACTTTTAAATTTGTGCCTGTTATTAATTTTATTCATAAGATTATATCTTGTTTTATATCTGTGCCGAGAGTACGATTCTCGCTGTGAGCCAATATTACACAGATGAACTTCGTTAATTTTTATTTTTCTGTTGCAAACTTGGCATCAATGTAATCGGCAATATGTACGAGTAATGCTGTAACTGTGCGTGGTGTTGTGACGGCGCCCCATTCTAGTTTTCCATGATGACTAAGGATGATGTGTTGGATATCGAGAATGTCAGTATAAGGTAATGGATACTCTGTTTCGCTTTGATGTTTTGCAATCAAGTTTGATCCTAAAACTAAATGGCCGTAGGTTGCTCCAACTGGATCAACATTGATACTATAAGATTTTGACGTAGGAATATCCATAGACAGGAATAAATCATACATTGCGGCTTTGTCATCATTAGGATAGCCATATTCAATAATTTTAGCAACATCATGGAACAATGTCGATAATAATCCTAGAGATAAATTGATGTTCATTGATTCTTTTGCTGTCATTTTGATTAAATTAGAAATGAACCACTCATAGTGTGCTGAATCATCATTAATGAATGACATAACATATCTTGACGTTGCTGTTTCTTGTTTAATTGTGAAGTCTTCAATGAATGTTTTTGTTTGAATGTCTTTAATTTTCATAATTTCTTCGAAAATTTCGTCTTTTGATGCTTTCGTAGCTAAATGATAAAATGTACGCATAACCTCAATTGTGTGTTCAAATAAGCCATTTACGTAATTATGATGGTGACCTACGGCAGCGGGTGCTTTCGTGAATTGAGGCCATACGCAAGATAACAGCTCAATGGCAAAAGTTTGATGCTCTTGAGTCATTTGCTCAATATAAAACATGAGTTCGGATGATAAATCATCAAGATATTCTTGGTTGGTAATGCTTTGTACTAATGATCCGGCATCAACAATATCATCGGTACAACTAAATGATGCAATAACAATGGAAATATTCCCTGAGTCTTTTGGATATTCGTCGTATCGACCATTAATGATAATGACGGGAGATTGACTCAAGCGTTCTATCAAATCAGGTTGTTCAGTAGCTGTTGCCCAAATTTTACCATTAATTGATCCATCATGATTGGATAATTCGAGATGAATGTATTTAGGACGAGCTTCAACTAAAGAAATGGCGTAGATTTGGTCGGATACATATGTTCCGTGTTCTTTTGGTGGGGACGTAATCGCTTGACTTGCTGTTACGGGTTTGAATGGAAGTTTTCTACTAGATTTAGGTGAGTCGATTACTTTTGGTTGAGTAGGATTGTTTACGTCTCCAAAGATTTTTGATTTGAATTTTGACATTGATGGTGTTCCTTTTCTGTTGTTTTTGGTTAATGTGAAAAAAAAGCCCTAGTCTAAGACTAGGGCTATATCAAATAAAGATAATAATTTATGCGCAGTTATTATTATAGTTTCCACATATAGATGCATTATATGCATCGGATGTGGATTGCAAGCATTTGGGACACATTTTATGTGTCGCGTGAGCCGCAATATCTACACTATATTTATCGGGGAATCTTGTATTCCCTAAAAACAACAGCAATCTCTTTATTTAACTAGGCTTAGTCATTAAAACGAAGTGTATTTTGAAAACAGAAAACCTTTTTAGGTTTTTCATTCTTTCTTCAGATTTAATATTTCATATCGAAAGATTAATTGGCTTGCGAATAGCAAGCATACGTTAAGGGTTTTGCTTTGTATGGCTTTTATTAAATTTTGTCAAGAATACTCGGTACTTTAGTGCCGAGATGAATTGATTTAATCTCTAGTCATGGCTTGATAATAAAAAATATCGTTATCTCTTCCGTTAATGACGGATATGTTAATGACGGATAGATTTCCACGAAGTACCCATCCTTGTTGAAGTGCTTCATTTACACGTGTTGTTAAAATTTCGGGTTCACGTGCTTCTAGTATTGTATATTCCATATTTTTTCTTTCTATATTTTTTTTTGTAAATTTTTAATGCGTTAGCTCTCATTTGAAATATGTGCTATAATTATATCATTAGTAGAAAGGATATAACATTATGAATAAAATTAAAGTAGGATCATTAATTGGAATCGCCACCCTAGGCAGCGCCATTTTAGCCGTATGCGGCTTTAAAGGATATAAGCAATACAATGAATCGAACTTCAAACAAATGCAGCCAAAGTCTAAATATGAGGCTTCAGCAAGAGGACAAGTTAATTATAATCAGCAATTTTCAGGTATTGTGACAAATTCAAGTGATTCTCGTATTTTTGTTGATATTACGGGTGGCTTGAGTCTGAAAGCTAACGTACTAAAAGTTGGTAAAGTTGTATTATTAACAGATAAGACAACAATTAAAGATGAATCAAATGCTCGATTGAAACCAAGTGATTTGAAAAAGGGTGATGCTATTGAGTTTGTATTAGTTGATAACCCTATGGTTCTTCATTCAATGCCACCCCAAATTACTGGATCAAGTATTGTTAAAATTGTTAAAGTTTAAGAGACAGATATTTCTGTTTCTTTTTTTTACACAAGAGCTCCTGGATCAATTACAATCGATACAGATTCTGATATTTTGACATGACTAATTCCATTTGATACAAACCAGTCAATTACTTTTTGAATTTCTCCCGTGGCATTAATTAATTCTAGGAATACATCGTGGGTTGATTCTTTTGATAAATTATTTACAGCTGTTTTTATTGCTTCAATTTTGTTTTCAGAAAATGATTCCCAATAACGTGTCAATTTTACAAGTGATTTAAGTTGTGATTTTTTCAATTTGACTTCAGACATTTCAGCTCTTGGTAAAAAGATGTAAGATTGAATTTCGCCATAAGCTGAGGCTTGATCTCTGTCCGTGGTGATATAATATCCGATAGATCCACTATTTTTTGATTCAAAACTTCGAGTGATTTTTGATGGGTCAAATGCTGATCCTCCGTGATATACAATAAGTGACATAATTTATCCTTTCTATTTTTGCGATTAATTTACCATCCACCTGATGCTCCACCTCCTGATGAAAAGCCACCACCACCAAAATCACTAAATGATGAATCTGATGATGATGAACTTGACGATGATTGGGCATCAAGCCATGCGTCTGATCTATAGCTGCGTGATAGTAGAGAATACATAGTTAAGTTCGACAGCAATGTGGCATCATATATTGTTGTTGGATTGTTACGTGTTAAATCCATCGCTTGTTTATCAATATTATAATTGTCAGCATTTTTTTGTTTGCTTAATATTTTTTTTGTATTATGCAAATTATCTGAAACTAATTTTAGATTTTTAGTATTTATATCTAATTTTGTTTCCAAGAAATACTCAGGGAATTCGTTAGATCCTAATGCCCAATCGTATGGTATGTTATCTAATAATGTTTTTATTTCTTGAATCTTTTCAGCTTTTTCTATAGCTGACAGCTCGATTTTAGCTTTTTTATCAAGAAATGAATCTAAGGCTTGTAATGGTTTTTTATCTGCTTTTTTAGATATAATTTGCCATATTGATGGTTTGTCATAATTAGATTGATAATACAAATAAATAACGTATTCTTCCGATAATGTATCAATATTATAATGTTTGAGAATGTTTAATGATTGTTTTACTGAATCACTGTTAATCAATTGAATATCAGCTTTGGGATAGTTGTTAAATTCTGGTTCATTATTTTTGATTAGATTTTTAAATCTAATTTTTATTCTATAATAGTATTTAAACAACAAATGTTTTCGAATTTTTGATAATAGTACTACAATTGCGGCAATTATTCCAATTGGGATCATGACCTTTATAGATGTAATGATTACAGTTGCGACCCTGACCCTTATAGCGTCGGCCATAGCCTGATCAGATCTGATCTGATTGTTCATTTTCGTTGAGTTAATGTTTAAACTTTCCGGAATTTTTACGGTTGTACCGGCTAATTCCATTGTTGATTGCACAATTGACGTTATACCTTCGTAATAATTTCCTTCTCTAAATTGATTTTCAACTTCATCTGTAAATACATATGATTCAATATAGGTTTCATTTAGATTTGTATTTTCCCACCCGTCGCCTAATTGAATTCGAAATGCTCGATCATTAAGAGCAATAACCAATAGAATACCCAAATTGTGCTTTTTATCACCAATAGCCATTTTATTGAATAAATCTTTACTGTAGTCCTCAATTGATTCATTATTAGTTGAATCAATAATTTTTACAGCAAATTGAGTGTTTGCCGCTTCGCCATTTATGGTTGATTGCGCAAATGTATTTAGCTTTGAATTTAGTTGCCGAATTTCAGTTGAAGATAAAACATTTGCTTTTGTTTCAACAAAGGATTTGCTTGAGGCCGAGGCTGTTGCCGCAACAATTGTAATTAGAGGAAGAATTACAGCAACTAATATAATTAATTTTTTATATAATTTTTGCATATATTATCCTTTCATATAAGACCAAAGAATGAATCAATGGTTGTACTGTCAGCATTAAAGGCCGTTTCAATGGATTCGCGTAACGATGGATCAATTAGATCTGGCCGTTTAGTCATGATATTGTTAAAATTGTTCATCATTTGTTCATTTAATGGATCAACTTTTACGTTTTTATACAAATCATAATGCTTAGATTTTAATGCTTTATGATATAGTGACATTGCATAAATCAAACGATTGCGATGTGATTGATTACTTTTGACAATTGAATATTTATCACCATATAGTGGAATAATTTGATATAAAAACAAATCAATCAGACTTTCAGGTGATGCTGTTCCATGTATAAATGGATATTTGTTTCTCAATTTCTCATTGGTTGTTGGAACTTTGATAAGTTCAGCTTCATCAATGTATACGGAAATGTTTGGATTTGTTCGTGTGCTGTTTAATTCATAATTCCCGTGAATAACATGTTTTTCGTCATTAATGGATTGAAAGAAATTGATATCAATTGAAAACGTAATATCTTCAAATGCGTCATTCAATGCGTCTTTGGCATCAAGCAGTATTTTTTGATCATTCATGTGCTTAATGTATGATTCTACAACCCATTTGTAATCTGAATCATTTTTAATAAGTTTTGTTAAATTAGAGATGATACTTACTTTAGCGTCACGATTGAATAATGAAGAAATATCTTCAGCTGTATTAATTGTAAAGTTATAAGTTGTGATGGATTTATCAGGAACTTCTAAAACATCACCATCTTTGTTTGATGAAAAATCATAAACTTTTTTTGTAATAACTTTATTTTTAGCATTTTTATAGTCAATTGTGATTGGAATTTTATTGATGATTAAATCTGATACTAATGCACTAATGGCAACGTCACTGTAGGGTTTTGATTTTGATTTAATGGCAATAGAACCAATAATAGTCATGATATGTCCTTTCTAATACATGTTTGGAAAAATATTTCCGGTAAATGGTTTATTTTTCATAATTTTATTTACAACTTTTGAGTCTGTGCCATTATAGTAAACATAAGTTTCAACATCAAAATCGGGGTCAATATTTGAATTCAAAACAGATTCAGGTACGAAGCGCAATTGGGTATGATTTGACCCGTCATGGTCATATGTTGTAATTGAGATTTTTTTATCTTCTGTGTATTCAACTATAATATCATCAAATGACCAAGAGATGTTATTGATGATATTTGATATAATATTTGATCGAGATGCTAAATCTATCAGAATTCCACCATTTTGGTTATTACCAGCAATGGAGCCATAACATGATGATCGTTTTCCTGACAATAATGTGGCTCCAATTGTGGTATGATATTTGTGCTCATACCAATCAAGAGCTAATTCTAAGAATAAATCAGCCTCATCTTTTTGGTCTTGGTACATTATATCAAATATGGTTTCATCATCTGTTGATTGTAGATCGAATGTGTTGATTAATGTGATTTTTTTAATAAGTGTTGTTGCCATGATTGGTCCTTTCGTGAAATACGTGGTATAATTTGTAGTAGAGGTAATTTATATGAAAAATAAACCAGATTTGATAAATAAAGAGTTAGCTGAAGCATTGGCTGCGTCATATTATTCAGCGACAAGACAGAAAAACAGTCCATTAAAAAGAGTGTCGGGATTGAAAGCTAAAGATCATATATCTAATGTTTTTGAAATGACGGCAAATGATGTGTTTCCTGGAATTACGTCTATACCTGCGTCTGATATTACAAACCCTTATTATAATTTTAATGGTTTGGATATTGATCAGTATAAGCATATTGTTGCTGGTCCATCATTAGATTACGATCGAACTGAAGCTCATTACATTAATGCGTCATTACGAGGGTCATTTTATAAATCAGCTGTAGGCTTAATTTCTGCTCAAAATATTATATCGGAATATGACAAACATGATACTAATATTGATTTTGACGAATTATTTAAGGCGACTGATATGTATTCTAAATTTGAATCAAATGCAAATCGTCGATTAGATGCATTATATAGCAGTATTGGCGTAGGATTGGACTCAAGAAAAACGGTGAAAGAACTAGAGACTATAGCTATGGATAATAATTTTTATAACATAGCCGCTGTTCCAGCATTACTTTTTACAGGTAAAAATGTTTCGCAAGATTCTATGATATTTTTAATTGGAAAACTAGCGGATAGAAAACTGAGTAAAAAAAATGCTGTTGATGTAGATTTTGATTTATAAAAAAAAAACCATGAATCATATGATCATGGTTTTGCTATGTTTTATGCTAAATCTTGATCAGCCATTGCTCGAGCGTCACGTGTAGCTTGAGATTCAAGTGTGAAATCAATTGATTGTACTGCCACAATTGTTTCATATACAGTTTTATCGTCTTTTTGATATTTATGCGTACGAAGCGCTGTACCTAGAGCCACAAGTTGGCCTTTTTGCAAGGCTTGATATGATTCTAAAATGGCTGCGCCACTTGGTACAAAGACTTGAACTGGAATGAATTGAGTTTCAAATTCACCTTTTGTTTTAAAATTGTCACGGACAGCAATAGTCATCATTACTTTATGAGAGCCATCTTTATTAGAAAAGATTTGAGGGACACGAGAGAGTCGTCCGATTAGAGTTCCTTTGTTACGTTCGTTTGTGAATGCCATGTTATGGGTTCCTTTCGTATTGAAGATATATCTTCAATGGGCGTTTTATGTTTTATCTGTATTTTTTTTGGCAACAGATATGCCTTAATATGTATATCGTATCATTTTTCTTAGAAAAATGCACAAAATATCTAAATATTTACAAGTAGTCAATTGGATTCGACTTGTCGAATCAGTCTTAGATCTAAATTATTATAGTATCATTGATACATCAACAATTGTATGCTATAATTAGAAGAAAAGAATGGATTAATCATGAAAATTATTGTATTTGAAGGTTTGGACAAGAGCGGGAAACATACAGCTTCATTAGATTTTGAAAAACAATTAATAAGCCAAGGGTATTTGGTTGCAAAAATGGAATTTCCTCAGTATGATACACCCATTGGTCAATTAATTAGCGATTGGCTTCATAAAAAGCTTGATGTGGATGCTCATACTTTTGAATTGTTATTAGCTGCTGATAAACAATCGGCCCAAACTAAAATTCAAGAATTTAAGGATGCTGGTTATGACTATTTGATTATGGATCGATACATTCATAGTCAATTGGCTTATGGTAGCTATGATAATGATATATCATGGGTTGAAATGCTTATAAAATATGCATGCAAACCTGATTTTGTAATCTATATGGATGTGTCGCCAGATGAATCAATGAAGCGTAGAGGACAGCATGGTGATAATGATAGATATGAATCAGATTACAAACGATTATCCAACATGAGGGATGCTTACAATAAGGCTTTTACTATGACGGATATTGGTGATCATTTAATTCGAATTGACGCAAATCAATCATTATCTGATGTTCGTGCTTCAGTTGCTTTAGTCGCGGATCATATTAGCTCAATCCTTGAGTAACATTAAAAAAGACCCTTGGGTCTTTTTTTTAATTTGAAAAGAAATGGTTGATTTCTTTTTGCGCTGATTCTTTTGAATCTGACGCATGTATAATATTTCGACTTTTAGTTAAGGCAAAATCGGCTCGAATTGTTCCTGGTAATGCCTCTGCTGGATTAGTTGCACCAATCATTTGTCTAACTAAAGCAATAACATTATCGGCTGATAAAATAATAATGATAACAGGTGATTCCATCATATATTTTGAAATATCAGAAAAATAAGGTGAATCAATAAGATGAGCATAGTGTTCTTTTATTTGATCAGATGTTAATTGCTCCATTTTTAGGGCTTCGATATTAAACCCTCGTTTTTCAAAGCGTGAAATAATTTCACCTACGTGATTTTGTTGAATAGCGTCAGGCTTTAAGATTACTAGTGTTTTTTCTATCATTTGTTGCTCTTTCTAAATATTTTTGATTAGTTTGATGATAAATCCTAAAATAATTCCTAAGAATGGGATAGAAATACCCATAATCCAGAGCATTATCCTTAATTTATTAATCAATTGCAATGCCGTCATATATTTATTAGGTATATCTTTGATTGAAATGTTTGTGTTTTTCACCTCTCCATTTGTTGCTTTGTATGTGATGCTTACCGAATTACCATCATGCGTAATTGATGATTTTTTTATTGATTTGACATCAGGAGCTTTTGTTTGAATAAATGAGGTTAAAGACTTTTTCGTATTTGAGGCGGTTACTGCTAGTTTACTAGTGTATCCAATTCCGCCCAAGAAAATGAACGCAATAATAGCAATAAGTGTAATGATCTTAGATTTCATCACTATCCTTTCCATTTTGTAACAGTTGAATCGCTGATTCTTTTTTAAGGTCATATTTGCTAATTAATTCTTGCATTTCAGTCTTGAATTGGGCTTGTGCTTGCACTAAGTGTTTTTGTGTTTCTTCTACAGAAATTTGTTGAATGAAAGGGAGATCATCATTAAACATACGATGAATCGAGTTAATTGTTTCTTTGATTATTTCTCGATCTGATTTATTAATGGATTTTTTCTCCAAGATTTTGTAGATTTTTTCCGTTTTTTCACCATATTTATCATTAAATTTAGATAATTGGGATTTAGTTGCATCATAAACATAATCATCAATTGCTGACGTTTGATAGGTTTGAGATATATGGTGCCCGTCCTTATCCACGATTGTGCAGGGGTTTCCCATTCCAATTCCCATTGATGATGTAAATTCACCCCATTGAAGTGTGGACATTTGAATTGTTACAATAGGCTTTGCTCTTGATGCTCGAATTTGTTCTTTTTGATAAGTAGTTTGATCAGCTTGACCTTGATAAAGCGATACTTCAATTACGGTGTCACTTTCGATAGCTGACCCAACAAGACGTGTTCCTCCTGTTTGAACCCTGCTTACATTAATGACACCAATATTTTCATGTTCTACTGCCATATTATATTTTCCTTTATGTTATTGATTTTTGTTGAGGGCTAAATGCCATTGATTGTAGTCCGTAAAATGAATTGACTTTTAATTTAATTACATCTAATGATAGAATGTCATTGGCGACAAAATCATCTTTAATGTATGGATTTAATATTGATTCAATGTGTGGCTCTGCATCAATAATGTCATCTAAAACCACCCAGACAGCATGTTGCCCATCAGGGGATACGATACATTCTTGAACCATGTAGCCAAGATTGGTCTTTACAGCTTTTATGTGTTTTGTTTTTCGTGTAAATACAGAATATGTGTATTTTTATATTAATATCATTGGTGATAAATTCCTTTATTCTTTGAGATTTGTATGGACGTAATGATAATTGTTAATACAAGTACTAATAGTAGTAGTATTAACAATCATTTAACCCTTTCATTATGAGTTTTGCATGTAACGTTGATATCATTGAAATATAAGGCTCATTGTCAATGTGACAGTCATCACGACTATAGCATAAATCACTATCGACCATTTCATTCGAAATGTATTCATTGTTTTTAAGATATTTAATTGATCCAATAATAGGTGTTAATGCATTACTATTAATGGTTATTTCGATATGAGTAATCCCCAATGATTCAGCATTAATATCATTATCAATAATGACATCTTTATTTGTCAGCTCAAGTATTGTCGGCGTATCAAACAAAATGGGGATATTGTTATTTTCCAATCCTGTGTCGTCTGTTGATTTTGGATGAAATGTTGATGGTGTTAATTGATGATAACCCCTACCTGAGAGTTCATCAAAGGCATTATATTCTGTATAATCTACATTTGATTTTTTAAGAATAGTTTTAATTGTAGTAAAAAGTAGGCGTTCATTTGTAAGTTTATACGACATCATGCCATTTGAATCAATACTTGTAATGACAATATAGACAGAAATGGGGTCATACATGAGTGGTGTGATTCGATAGCCATCAGTTGTTTCGATTGTGTCTTGAAATAGTTTTGCCAGCAAACCACCTTTGGTTAATTTTGTGGATGCTAAATCATTTGGTTTAAATTTAAATCCTGTTGAGAAGTCAAGAATGTCATTATTCCCATAATCGAAGACAAGGGCTGATCCTAATGGCGTATCCTTTAATTGTATAATTCCCATATTATTCCTTTATATTTTAATATTTAGGTTTCATTGTAAACCATGGTGCTTCTGACTCTATACCATCTACAACTTCAATAACAACATTATGAATAATTTCTAAATTTGGAAGAAGTCCATTTCGTTTTGATGAGTGAAGCGAATCAAACATGTTGATTCGACCTACACTATTACTTGTATGTAATTGAATCTTTTTGATGTTGTTTGGTAAATATGATAAATGTTTTTGAACAAAGTCATATCCTGTCATGTAAGGAATGCCTGTTTCTTCAGAGCCTTCTTCCAGATCATGGTCTAATGACAATAAGTCGACTTGTGTCGTTGGATTGTTTTTAATCCAATCGATAAGATCTTCGGCATGTTTAAATGTGAGATCGTATTTTTCGGGTGATAATCGCATATCATCTAAAAAAATCTTCATAGTAAGTTTCCTTTGCTTTTTTGAAATAAGATTTGCGAACAATGTCCATTTCGGTTGTAGTCCAATTGGTGAATTTTATAATATCAATATGATTGCAAGTATCATCAAGAATTAAATAAGAGCCATCACCAATTGGTGATAAATTTTTATTCAATGAAAATGTATCAATATTAATGACTTTTTGTGAGGGTGTGAGTGGTGTAATAGACTTGACCGTAGTATGCCCTATTATTTGGTATGGATGTTTGCTGTTATGAATTTTATCATAAAAACCGTGTCGGAACCATACACAGGAATCGTCATCGTTGTATATTTGATTCAAAATTCTTTGATCGGTTTGTGAATTTATGTCATTTATAATTATTGGTTCAGATTCGTGAGTAAATCCAGCATGGGACAATAAATATTTCCCACAAATAGTAAACAATTTTGGTTGCAATTCCACCAATGATTCATATACTTTAAATCTTGTATCTCGTGATTCTGACATAAATGGTTCATTGATATCAGGTAAAATATATGCCAAATCATGATTTCCAATTAAAAATTCGATAGAAATGTTATTAAGGCTACATGCTTCTGTAAATTTTTGAATTGTTTTTATTTCTTTGGCATAAAGATCATCATTATCATTTTGATGCCATTGGTCAAAATAATCACCAAGTAACACAATATTATTAACTTTTTTTTGTTTTGCTGTTTTTAGAATTGATGGTAAAATAAGACCTGCTTGCAAATGCAGGTCCCCAATTATAATAGTTTTAGTCATGTGAGACTCCTTTTAAGCGTTTGATTGTTGATTGCAGGCGCATGATTCTTTTTTCTATGACTCTGTTTTTGCATTTCAACGGAATGGCATTCCAACGGTATGATTTGTTTTTTGAATATATCAATACGCGGTTTTGTAATTGCTCACATTCCTTTTCCGCTACAATAAGCATATCTTTAATTAATTTTTTATCAAGCATAAATCGATCCTTTTTAATCTTTTTAATAGTAATCTTTATATTGGCACAGAATGTGCTTAACGCCTAACTATGCCTCTATATGCGGTTTTTCGCGTGAAAGCTCTAAGTTTAACTAGATTTTTGGATGTTATGCTTTTAGGGTCATACCAATTTTCAAGGTAATATTCAGTTATCAATGGTTCATCTGCTTTCATTCTGTCACCAACTGTTGTTGGCCCTGAAAAGGATTCTTTCCATGTTGTTGATGTATTCAATACAGTGCGCATACTATCAATAAATGAATTCTTACTTAGAGGTTTTCCATTGGGGTTGTTTCGTTTATACCATGATATAAATAAGTCATATAAAAATTGAGTAGGCACAACATCCCAGACAAATTGTGGACTCATTTCATTCCAATATTGCAATACAGGATTATTTGTTTCTTTGTATTCGGCTAGAATTGATTTTGTTGCATTTGGTTGAATGTATTCATCAAATTTCAGGTGTAGTGCTTTGTGTAAGACATACTCTAACACTTCAGGTCTATTAATATAATCATTTTTAATATACGTTCTTTCGCCATTGTTTGTAAATGATTTGGCAAAGGGTACAAGAATCAAACGACGATAAAATGAATCTGATTTATCACGAGTTTTTGGTAAACCATTTAACATTTGGATATTGGCACCATTGAATTTGTATGGAAAAGGTTTCTCAAATTTACCATTGATAATAATATCATCGCCAGTAATAGATGCCTTAAAGTCACGGACAGAATCAATATATTGATCAACATCGTTCTCGTCCGCAATGTTGGCTATTGCTCCCACTAAATTTGATAATTTAAATTCATGATTAAAATCATTGATAGGCAAAGTACTATAATTTCCTTTTCCTAGAAGATTTTTAATTAATTGACCAATGGTTCCTTTACCGTTATTACCTTGTTGAGAATAGAAGAAGATGGACTTACCTCGAGAATACGAACCATGAATCGCGTCTGAAAATACTTGCCAAAATAATGTCTTAATATCATTATCATCATTGTATCATTATCATCATTGGCAATATCGAGAAGCCAAGATTCAACATCCCATTTGTAGCCATCGTCTGCAACGATAATAGGGTTAACCGGATTTGGTTTATAATTGATGGCTAACTTGGACACAAATACACGGTCATTGGTAAATGGCTCTAGTTCTTGTGATTCTTTATTGAAAATACCATTATTGACAGCAACAAGATGCGGTGATGACTCACGAGTTACTGTTGGAACCATATCTTGAATCAAGTCAATGATTTCTTTCTTACCTTGAATACTTAATGAAGGGCATACGGCTCGCATCATACGCGACATATCAGTCATCTGCGTGGAATACAAGCCAAATTTAGGGTGATTTTTGTTGTGTTGGTAAAGACCTAATTGAGCAACGTCACCATCTTCATTTGTTTTGATGTTTGCAAATGATAGTTGAGACACAAGAATGGTAGCAATTTCATCAAAGGTTAATTTGTCAGGAATTTTTTTCATCATTCTAAAATTAAGACCTGCATTTTCATTTTCAACTTGAAGTCGTTTTTCAGCCAAGACAACTTGACCCAATTTAGTTAAATCTTTAATTGTAAGTGGGCTTGGAATTTTCTGTGTAGCCAACACATCCATAACGGATGCATTTAAATCAATTGTGTCTTTTGAATCAAAAGTAGACATAAAATTAAGTCCTTTCATGACGAGAAAAGACATTGATATGATTTTGACCCTTATTCTATTGCATATTTTAAAACACTATGTTATAATAATAGTATAAATTTAGTAAAATTACATTTCGTTGGTAGCGGATATGAAATTTTGTAAGAAATAGAAGCGGGCTTGGTTGATATATCAAGTCTTTTTTTTATTGCTGTAGTTATTAAATAATAGCACAAAATGCCTAAATTTGCAATGAGATATTTATTTTGGTAAATGGATAATATGTTAAAAAATAGAAAGTGTAGCGAAATACTACGCGTTTTTGATTAGGGTTCAGCCCTTGATACATAACCGTTTGAGAGGTGTCGTGGCTGCTTTCCAATACAGTTGAAATTTTGAAATGTAGCAAAACTACACTTTCACTACACTTTTGGAAAATCCACGAGACATGATAACAATGGGCTTTATATTGATTTGCTACACTTGCTACACTAAAAATATATTATATTTATAAATAATATTATGCTCTATGGGGAGCACAATATATAATAGCGTATGAAAAAAAGTGTAGCAAGTGTAGCATTTGCAAAAAAGTGGCTGCAAATGGCTCAGTTGAGCCATTGTTTCGCTACACTTGGTGAAAATCAAAAGTGTAGCGAATGTTTAAAACACCCTTTTTTCTCTGTATTTTTTGCAAAACAAAAAGCGGCGAAGCCGCGTTGTTATAACCTTTATGACCATTTATTCTTTTTGTATTTTTCGCTACACTTAAACTGTAGCGAGATTTTTACTAGAAATGGCCATACTAAACATGTTATAATAATATAGATTGAATTGAAGTATAATCAATCTGATAATTGACAACAGCTTGCTGTTGTTTGTAATGATAACTACAGTCAAACATGTATGTTTGACCTTGAAAGGAACTTTAAAAGATGAGCCAATATGGGTTTTTAGCTACCGAATCAGCACTAGGACGAGACGAAAAGAAGTTTCGCCTCGAACAACTAATAAAGAATAAAAAAGTATCGACGATATATGATGCCTCAAAAATTATAGGCGTAACGCCATCTACAATAAAATCTTATTTGTCTGATCTCAAATTAATGGAGACTATGGAGTGTTTTGAAAAAGAAGTATTAGAATTGGCTATTTTGAATAAAAAAGTACGGACTGTACAATCTGGTGCAGAATATCTACATACGTCTAAGCGTTCAATTTTAAAATATGCACTGGATTTAGATATGGTATTAATTGATACAGATAGAAAAAAACTGACAGAAGGGTCTCGCGTCTATTGCCTTGATTAATAGTTTACATATAATATATTATGTAAAACAACAAAATATCAACTTATATATTCTATTTATTTTTAAATGTAGTACATAAAATAAAACTCAAAACATTACAGTTATTCCTTGTAATGGCTTATGGTAAATGGTATAATAAGGTATGTCTATTTGTTGTAGTACGATAAATCGCACTAATAGCATATGGCTTAATTTTAGAAAGGATGGTTGTTCGCAAACATGGCAAACAAACTACTACACAAAGCAGTTACCTCGTTTGGCGTGTTCTTGATGGTTTTTGGATCAACAGCGGGCGGAGCTGCAGCTTTAGCCGATGACGTATCAACAGTTGTTGAACAAAAAACAGAAAAACAAGAACCAGTAAAAGCCAAAGATGAACATGAAACAGCTCAAAATGAGAAAGCTGAATCACAAACATCTGGAAGCACAAAAGCTGATGACGCAAAACAAGGTAATGAAGCTAACTCTAATGCACCAAATGTGTCAAAATTAATTGACGCAAAAGCTGAGGTTGCAAAAATTGAAAGCGGGGTATCAACTGATACAGAGACTGCGGCTAATAATATTGCAACCAATGCAACATCTAAAGATGCGAAAAATGCAGTAAAAGATGTTGTAACTGGAAGCGAGGATAGCGTCAAGTCCTCATTTGAAGACTCTAAGGTTATTGATGATAATAATGTTGTAGTTGTTTTACCAAAAAAAGGAACAGCTAAAGATGTAGCAGAAAATCTTGTTAAGAGTCAACAAGACAATTTGAAATCAAATTCTATGAAAAAATTAGGTGAGTCATTAGCAAATAGTGATATGTCTACATTAGGATTAGATCAACTTTCAATGGAATATCTTTCTGTTAGCGGATTGTCTAAGCTTGATTGGGTGAAACATACTAAGGAAGTCAAAGATGCTGTTAAATTTGATAATTGGTCTGATGAATTAAAAACATTGTTCCTTAGCGGTAATGCTGTATCAACAGCTAGTTATCAATTTAAAGGCGATGATGCTAAAAAATTAGACTCTAATGCCTTGCGTGAATTAGTTCAAATTTATTCAGGTGAATATGCTAAATTTATGACCGATTCTGAACGTAAAGAAATTTACAACACAGATGGATTCAATAAATTTAAAGATGTTAAATTTGTTGACGTGAAACATGACGCTAAGTTGCTTGGAGACATGGTTGATGCTAGAGCTAAAGGTGCTAGTACATTAGACGTTGATAAAATGGCTCTAGGTTTAAATTCTTTGAAAGATGATGTTAAATCAACGATTGAAAAAGAAATATCTGAGTCTAAAGCATCATCTACGCCATCAGGTATTCTAAATGTTGTCAAATCTGCCTTATTTGGCGTTAAGGTTAAAGCTGATGATCAATCTGGCTGGAATGGTCAATCTGGAACAACTAACGCTGGTGGTGCCGGCGGATATACATCAGTGTGGGGCAAAACAATATATTTTGGTGTATCGTCTTCCGGTGCAGCATTTGTATTATTACCAAATGGTAAATATTATCCATCATATTGTATTGATGACGGTGACGCTGGCGTATCGTATGCTACAGTTAACATTAATCCGTTAAATAGCAATGAATCAGTTAAAGGCCAAGTTGCATCGTTAATTAATTCTAATCCAACTCTTGTTAAAAATGTTTATGATTTCTTCTATTTTGGATCAGTCGCCAATGGTGTTCCATCTGGTGGTATATCACATACGACAACAGGAGCTGAACTTAACAATTATGCCGGAGCAATGAATGCTGTACAGCAATATTGGAATGGAATTAAATATCAAGTTTTAGCAAAAAATTGGAACATTTGGGACGATTGGGTAGCTAAAAATCCAGGTTCACCTGAAATTAACGGAACAACGGCTTGGCGTAATGCTTTAGCTGCAAAAAATTCGGCAACACAGCCATCTAATAAGAATGTAAGTCATACATTTAACAAGCCTGGCGATGAATGGGATACAGGTATTTCTGCGCCAACAGGTGTAGCTTTGAACAGTGGCCATTCAGAATATACATTATTTAATAAAAATGGAAATATTTGGGTTAGAACTGTAAAACCAACAAATGGTAATACTTATAACACAGTATTAAACGTTACAGGTGGAACAAATAATGGTATGGCTAGTGTATTTATGACATCTGGTGCTGGACAAACTCGTACGGCTGCTTTGAGTTATTATACACATCCTTACAACATTACATTAAATGTTAAAGTAAATGGCTATGTTCGAATTCGATTAAACAAAGCTAATTCGGATTCTAATTTGACAAATAATGAGTCTAGTCAATATTCATTAGCTGGAGCAACGTATGGCGTTTATTCTGATTCAAATGTAACAAAAAAAATAGCTGATTTAACAATTGGTAATGATGGTTATTCAGGATATACATCTGCGAACTTAAAATTATTGACAGGTACGAATGTTTATATAAAAGAAACAAAAGCACCTAAAGGATATGCGTTAAATACTAAAGTTTATACTCATAGATTAAGTTTGACAGGAAATCCTGACTCTGCGGGTAATTTCGTCAACACAGCTAATGTTTCTGATACACCTCAAGGTATTCGAATTAGTATTCATAAAACGGATGCGGTTCATGGCGACAAAGTTCCAAATAATCACTATACATTAGCAGGGGCTATATTTGAAGTCAAAGGTATTAATGGTAATACAACACCTGCGTTTCAAGTAACAACTGATGCAAGTGGTAATGCTATGACTGGAAAAATTGCTCTTGGATCATATGAAATGCGCGAAGTTAAAGCGCCTGTAGGATTTGTTAGTAATTCAGGGTGGCGTAAACAAGTAAATGTAACATCAAATAATCCTGGAACGTCAACGGATGTAATCATTGGACAGTCTGTTTCTAATGGAACATTAGGAAATCAACCAGTGTACGGTGAAACTCGTCTTGAAAAACAAGATGCTGAAACAGGTCGATACTCTCAAGGTATGGCTGTATTATCTGACGCTGAATATACATTATATGACGGTGCCACCGATAAACCTGTAAGTCGTCGTGATGGTGTTAATGGTGATAAAATTACAGCTACGGCTGGTCAATTTACATCAGATGATAGGGTTGTAATGACTACAACAGGTACAAATGATGGGAATGGCTATTGGGTTGGCGTTAAAGGTCTTTACTTAGGTAAATACTATTGGAAAGAAACAAAAGCCCCAACCGGATATCATATTGATGGCAATAAATATAATGTTGACATTCAATATAAAGATCAAAATACCAAACTGGTTCGTGTAGCTGATGTCATATCTAAAGATCAAGTAATAACTGGAGTTGTTCGTGGTCAAAAAATTAAAACATCAACTTCCACAGAAAACACTGATCCTAAAAATGGAGCATTAGCTGGAATTCGTGTTCTAGTAACGTCTAAAACAACAGGAAAAACATATCGTGCAATTAAACAAGCCGATGGTTCAATTGTGGCTGTAGACGTTAATACTGGAAATGAAACAAAGAATCCATACAATGATTCACAGTATACAACAAACAATCATACCAATGTATCTGAATTAAAAGATGTTGCTGGTATAAAAGTTGCTATTTATGAAATTAAAAACTTACCATATGATGATTATGTTGTAAGTGAAGACCCTGGAACATTACCTGAAGGTCTTGATTTGTTTAAAGATACAACTGTAAGCATTCGAGAACAAGATCAGGTTAATGACATCAATATCACTGATGATGGTGGGTTTGTAAGTAATGATAAACGGGTTGAACGTTATTTGAGTTTACGTAAAGTAGATGAAGAAACAGGTAAAGTTATTCCTTATGCTGGAGCTACATTTAAAATTTATGACACAGCTCAAACATGGAGTGATAAACAAAATAAATTTGTGCCAGTTGAAGGGGCAAAAGAAGGATGGATATCACAATATAATCCTAAGACAAATCAAAATGAAGATCAATGGGTAACGGATAAAGATGGGTTTATTTCTCTTTATGGAAAACTTGATTATGGCGCAAAACGTTATGTTTTGCATGAAATCAAAGCTCCTGTGAATTATGCATTGCATGACCCATATACATTTTCTGTCGATCTCCCATCAACAATAAACAAAGACCATGACCAAATTGACATTAAATTCCAAGATCCACCAGCTAAGGGTGTTGTTGGATTGACAAAATTCTTCCAAGGTGTTGATTCTGTATCTAAATCGGATACCGAACATGGAACACAATATAATTTCAAATGGGATTATAATACATTCCTAGATGGTGCGGAATTTGACGTTCGTGCGGCTGAAGATGTTTCACCATTGAATCATGCTGATATCTTACAAAATATCCCTGGTGGAAAAGATAGTGATTTGTACAAGCAATCCATTCGATATCATAAGGGTGATGTTGTAACTACTCTCAAACCTGATGGCTTGACGGGTGTTGCTAAATCCGATAAGATTTTGTATGTTGGACAGTATGACTTGGTTGAAGTTAAAGCCCCAACGGGTTACAGTCTTGATTCTGCTCCTGTTTCGTTTAATATTAAATATGATGGGGATTTATACCAAGCTGTAGATGAAGCTTTGACTGCAAGAAATGATCGTTTGTCATCATCTATATCAATTGAGAAAGACAAACAAGAAATTAAAGATATTGATGAAAAAGGTAAAATTACATTCAATGTCGATTCAGCTCCTAATGTTGTATTTGGAATGTATGCAGCAAATCCTATTGCTAACTCAAAAGGAACTGAAGTTGTACCTAAAGATGGTTTGTTAGAAACACTTGTTACTAATGATAAGGGTATTGCGACTACAACTGGAAAATACCCAGATGGGCAATACTACCTAAAAGAATTGAAAATTGATTCACCTTGGATTTTGTCAAATTCAAAATATCCGTTTGAAATTAAATTCCATGATGACGATAAAGGTAAGCAAGATATCCATGTATATGCTAATGGCTATACATTGAATGATAATTATAAGGCTCCAGATAAAACAATATCAGATGATAACTCTAAGGCTGTAGCTGAGTTTGCAGGCTCTCGTGATCGTGACTCAAAACCTGATTACCAATCAGAATATGATAAAGCGGCTCAAGCCTCAACTGATAAAGATGGATTGCAAAATGTCTTGAATTTCCGTGACACACCAGTTATTGGAACAAGTGCTGTATGGGATAATGGCTCGAAAGAAATTCAAAATACAGGTAAACACATCATTGTGGATACTGTAAGTTATACTAACTTAGTTGCGGGTAGAACTTATGAATTTAAAGCTGTTCCTATGGACAGTAAAACTAATAAGCCATTAATTAATCCTGATACAAAACAAGCATATGAGGCATCTGTAACATTCGTGCCTACGGAAGAAAATGCTGCAAAGGGATCTGTTGATGTTAAGATTGAGGTAGATACTTCAGACCTTGGTGTTCAAACGGTTGTCATGTTTGAAGATGTATATGAAAATGATAATCATATTGGATTCCATCATGATATAACAGATAAAGATCAATCCGTTCGTGTTGTTGAAATTTCAAGTGATGTGTTAGCTAATGTTGACTCTTCAGTAGATATCACCAAACCTGAAAACATTTCAACATTATATGGTGAAGTTGGAAAAACATCTAACATTAAAGCCTCAGATGACAAACATCGTTTTGTTGATTTGATCAACTTTAACGGTCTTGGTTTTGTTTCAGACAAGTCTTATGATATTGAGTACTCATTAATGAAACGTGTATATAACGAAGATCGGTCAGACTTTACACTTGAAGCTGTTAAAAATGGTGAGGATGCTATTTCTGGCAAAACATCATTCACACCATCCGATTGGTCATCAGATAAAGGTGAGCATATAGACGGTGATGATAGTGACGTTGCTGGATTTGTTCCTGTTGATTTTACGGTTGATAATCTCAACGATATTGCTGGATCTGATTTGGTTGTAGTAGCTAATCTTTATCATAATGGTAAATTATTGGCAACACACAATAGAGATGGTAAAGATGAACGCGAAGCCTTGTATGTTCCAAAAATTGGGACAACATTGACTGACAAATTGGGTGAACATTATGTCCCTGTATCACAAGATATTGAACTTACTGATACAATTAAGTATGATGGATTGCAACATGGCAAAGAATATGTTGCACATGGAACATTAATGAATAAAGCAACTAATTCACCAGCTCTCGATGATAATGGTAAAGAAATTAAATCTGAAGCTAAATTCACACCAGAATCATCAACGGGTACAACTACAGTTACATTTAAATATTCAGGTGTTAAGCTTGCTGGTCATACACTTGTTGCGTTTGAATCTGTAACTGACGATGGTGTAGAAGTAGCAAATCATACAGACATTAACGATGAAGATCAAACCGTATATCATCCATCAATGGGTACTACATTGACTAGTGATAAAGGTATGAAGACAATTGATCCAAATGGAAATGTGACACTCACTGATAAGATTGATTATAAAAACTTCAAACCAGGATCTAAAGTTAAGTTTGTAGGTAAATTGATGCTTCGTAAAGCTGCTGAAAAAGAATCAGCAACTAATACTACTGATGATAAAACTAATACTGATTCAAATAAGTCAAATGACGTGATTGTTATAAATGATGGTAGTTCTGAATCAGGTTATACAAATAATAATTCTAAGTTCTCAATTGTCCGTGTGGAACAATTGACCGTTAATGGTAAAGAAATTATCACATTGACCGTTGATTATACAAATAAGGGAACTAAGGATACGAAAGCATCTGACGCTTTTGCTGAAGCATTTAATGCAACACAAGAGACGAATGGATCTCGAGTTAAGTTGGAAGATGCAAATAAAGAATTGGCATCAGATTATAATAAAGATTTGGTTGCAAATGCTGATGCTATCGTTAAACCTGATGGCTCAACGAAAGCTATATTTGCATATGAATTGGCTAGTCCTGGCTCAATGGTTGATCTCCAATCGGTTATTGATCCATCTACTATGTTAATTTCAATTCCATCAGACAGCCATATATCTGATTCAAATGGCAATGCATCAAATGCAAATGAGGCTCCTGTTGAGACTCCTGTTGTTGAAAATGCTTATGTTGAAAATGGTGTAGCCAAAGATGATGGCAAAGAGATAACAGCTGAAACAGACGTTGATAATAAAGATACTAATGGTTCGGCCACAGTTACATTCAAGTACGATGGCACTAAATATGCTGGTTATGATTTCGTTGCTTATGAAACTGCTTATTTGATAAGTGGTGATAAAGAAACTGAATTTGCATCACATAAAGACATTAATGATGAGGGTCAGACTATTCATCATACGGATATGGGTACAGCCTTAACAGGGCAAAATCATTCAAAAGAGATTGATCCGACTAAGACTATTACCTTGACTGATGAAATTGATTATTCTAATTTCGAAGTTGGTAAAGATGTTAGGTTCTCAGGTGTTCTTATGGATAAAGTTACAGGAAAACCTGCGCTTGATAATTCAGGTAAAGAAATTAAAGCTGAAACTGTGACAGCAATTAAACCAACAGATGGAAAAGCATTAGTAACATTCAAATTTGATGGGTCAAAACTTGCTGGTAAAGATCTTGTTGCATTCGAAAAAGCTTATGACGTAACATCTGGTAATCAAATTGGTAGTCATGAAAATATAAACGATAAAGGGCAAACAGTTCATATGAAAAATGAGCCAAAAACGCCTCTTGCCAAATTTGGTGATAGTATTGATAAATCATTTGTTTGGATTATTGTAAGTATTATAGTTATGAGTTTAGGTGGATTCCTTGTGTATAAAGGACGAAAATCGCAAACTGACTAATAAATAAGAAAAAGAGGAAGAAATTCCTCTTTTTTGTACGCCATAAATTGGGAATTTGTGGTATAATGGTTATAATAGATAAAAGAAAGAGGTGTTGTTTGTATGACAAAGCCAAAGGGTGGCAATAGAGGTCGGCCCATATCTGAAAATGCAAGTAGGCATAGAGTTTCTGTTCGATTGTCTGATAAAGATGCGGAAATGCTTAATTATTGGTCGGATAAGTTAGATATGACTAAGACGGAATTATTGATTGTTGGATTGAGACATTATGTTGGCTGGCAGAATGCCGATTATGATTTGCCAACGGCTGAAGTCGCAAGGTTAAATCAACTTGTTGAAGCGGTAGATACATTAACGTCAAATCAAAAGAATATGGAAACTACGATTATGAATGGCCTTGATTCGGTTGTTGGTTTAGTACGTGGTGAAAACTACTTGGCTGATGATGGGGGTGATATTTAATGGTTATGGATGCAGATCTTCGACGTAAAATGCGGGAAGCACAAGAGGCCCAAAAGAATCGATCATTAGATCAGCAAAAATCGCAAGATGAGCTTGATCGTGAAAAACGTATTAATGAAAAGAATCAACGATTAGCTATTGCTAAGAAAGAAGCTGATGCCGAAAAGGCTAGACAGGCGGCACAACAAAAAGAGGCTGAGGCCAAAGCTGAGCAAGAGTTGAAACTAAAGCAAGAATCTGATCGACAACAACAAGAGTTATTACAAAAACAAAATAAAGATAATAGTTCTGTGTCGAATACTCAATCGTCCGTTGTACAGGGCATTCCAAATGAAACTACGGTACGACGTGAACCTGTATATAATGAATCTAATCAATACACCGATCGATCTAGTGTATCATCTGCTGTAGGTGTAAATTCTCGTCCTGTTAGTGATGATGATTTAGATCGAGGTTATATTATGGCTCAAACGAGACAAGAGCCTGAAGTTAGATCTATGGGCGATGTGAGCCGTAAGCCAAAAGATGCACGATATGTTACTATAGATAATATATTGCGTAAAGCAGAAGCTATTGGCGATCAGCCGTTAGGTGATATGTTCGTATATGATTCTGAAAATAGGGTCGTATTCAATGATAATTATAAAAAATCTACGGTACGAGATATTCCTTGGACATATATTGATTTGGCTGTTGAAAATCTTAAGGCTAAATATGTTGGGTTGATTGTAAATATTGGAGTTAATTCATATCGAATCACTACAGATAATGCTGTATTTAAAGTTAATCGGTCAACAATGAGATTTTTGGCTTTGGATACAATTACTGATTCTGTGGAAAAAGTATCAATTGCTCGTCAAAGTTTTTTAAATAAATACCCGCATGGTGAGTCTAGTTCATTTAATGGCGCATCGGTTAAATCTGATGAACTTGATGTTTATATGTTAGTTTTAGCGTCAGAATTAGCACCTAAGATTAGTACGGATGATCGATTAAAAATGATTCAACAAGAATTAGAGTTAATGACGCAACATGATTCTCAATTATATGGATTATTGAAGTCGCATGATGAATCAGAACGAGCGAAAACGTATGGAATATTACATGGCCTGAGTTATATTTTATTAGATCGAATGGGTTTAGTTCAGGGCCGTGTTGCTGATTCCATGATTGATATACCTCGAGCATTAACGTCTGATGATTTTAGTAAAGTTGTATCTATTTTATCTCGGGGATTTGGATCTGATTATGTTGGACGGGATAAAACATTAGAACGAGACCGTAGACAACGACGAAAACGAAGATAGAGGAAGGACGTTAATTTTTTGTTATTAATATTAGCTGAAAAAAATAGTGCGGCAAGGGCAATGGGAAAAGCTCTTGGCGGAATGACTGGTTCATTCAATAATACTAAGTATAAAATTGTAGCAAGTCGTGGGCATTTGCTTACATTTAAAGAACCCCATGAAATGGTTGATTCTGATTATTTAGATGAATATAAAAGTTGGCAAACAGGAACAATGCCGTGGAATACAAAACGTTTAAATTGGAAAAAGAAACCAATTGTGGCTATTAACCCGAGAACAGGAAAATCTGAATCCACGGCAGGTTTATTGTCAACAATTAAAAGCGCAGCCTCTGGTGTTTCCGCAATCGTTATTGCTACAGACGTTGACCCATCGGGTGAAGGAGAATTATTGGCGTGGGAGATTATTAATGCTATTGGTTGGAGAGGCAACGTTAAGCGTATGTATTTTGGTGATGAGTCGGTGAAATCACTACAATCTGCATTTAAATCTATGGTAGATTTACCCTCTCAATTTAACGATGGTGATTATGTTAAAGCTGATGTACGTAGTAGATTTGACTTTATATCTATGCAAGTAACACGTATAGCTACGACTGTAGCAAAAAATGCAGGTTATGACTTTTCTGGAAGTATTCGTGAAGGACGACTTAAATCTGTAATTGTTAAATTGGTAAATGATCAATTAGACGCATACAATAACTATAAACGAGTACCATATTATGAAGTTAAATATAAAGACTCTAATGGTAATAATTTTAGTCGAAAGTTTAATGATGATTCTGACTTTAGGTTTGCGTCTAAAACTGATGCCGATAATGATATGAAAAAATATGGTCAGAGTTCTGTTGTACAAAAAGGTGTTGCTCGTAAGTCTAGTGCTCCTGGTCAATTGCTTGACTTAGCAAAATTAGCAGCCATTTTGTCAACAAAAGGGTATGATCCAGGTGAAGTGAAAGAGACCTATCAAAAAATGTATGATAGCCAAATTGTCTCGTACCCTCGTACTGAAGATAAGTACATATCACAAGAACAGTTCAATGATATGCTGCCTATTGTTGATAAAATTGCGGGTGTCGTTGGCGTCAATACCAAACTATTAACACATAGAACTCCTCGTAAAACACATATCAAGGAAGGTGGAGCCCATGGAGCCAACCGTCCAGGTATGACTGTACCCGCATCATTGGCTGGCTTGAGTTCATTTGGAAAATCTGGCCCAATTATTTATGAAATTTTGGCAAAAAACTTTTTGGCAATGTTTGGTGAAGATTATATATATGATCGAGTGTCAGGTTATATTAAAGACTACCCTGAGTTTACGACTACGGTATCTGTCCCTGTAAAACAAGGGTTTAAAGATATATTTGATACTGATTCTCAGACTAAATCTGATAAGTCGGATGATAACGGCTCAGCTCTAGGTAAAACCGCAACATCATTTATTCATGAGGGTGCAAACAAACGTCCACCCTATCCATCAATGACATGGTTAGTTGGTTATCTTGATAAATATAATGTTGGTACAGGTGCTACTCGGACAGAAACTATAGCGGAAATATCAAATAGTAAAGGTAAACGACTTCCATTATTAATTTTAACTAAAGGTAAGTTTACAATGGCTCCAGCTGGGCAAATATCAGCCCATTTAATAACTGGAACATATATATCTGATATAACGATTACTGAAACGTTATTCAATAATATGAAATTAGTTGGTGAATTCAAAATGGATCCTAAAAAGGTAATTGAATCAGCCACAACACTTATTGCCCATGATAAACCAATTATTATGGCCAATGGTAAAACATTAAAACAAAAAGTTGGTGACGTAAAACTCCCTAAATCAAAAAGAAAAGGTAAAGGCAAAAATATGGCTAAGGAAAAAATCACACACACATTTGGACCAACAGGACAAGAAATCACATTTTCAGCTGAATGGTCAGGACATACGTTCACTGATGATGAAATTGCATCACTGATGAATGGTGAAACAATTGAAATCGAAGCAATTTCTAGTAAATCAGGCAAACCTTATACAGTTAAAGGAACTATGGCTGAACAAGAATATGATAATCGTAAATTTTGGGGATTTAAACCTCAATTTGAAGCTCGTAAGAAAGCTGAGGATATGACCGCTCAAGATGCACCGTTTAAAGCAGAATGGAGTGGACACAAATTTACAAAAGATGAAGAACAACGTTTACGTAATGGTGAACGTGTAAAAATTGATGCGGTATCTGCTCGTACTGGTAATTCATTTACAACAGAAGTTACATTTGAAATTACGTCATATAATGGGTCTAAATTCTGGGGTATTGTTCCTCATTTTAACTAAATATCTATATATTAAAACTAGAGGTAATTTTGACAATCTCTGGTTTTTTTGTTATTATTTTTTGACGTACAATAATACAGTTAGGGCTTTCGCTTTTGGGCTGATTGTGGTATAATTATAGGTAAGAGCCTGATATTTCGTTATATTTAAGGTTTATTTAGAAAGAAAGGTTGGTGTATAAATGGCTAAACAGCGATTTAAAATTCCAACATCATTAGATATGTCGTATTTAGATCTTGAGTTTAACTTTAGGACTAAAGATGGATTGAGTTTTAATAAGCCGTTGACTGCTAAATCCGTAATCATGTACTTAATATCAGGTATGTTGTTATTGTACATTTTATTGAATACATTCATAAAATCAAGTGTTCCTTTGGCCGTTATCTTTGCTATTATTTGGATTTTATTAACAATACTGTTAGTCAAATTAGATAATACGAAGCGTACGGGATTGGAACTTATGATTCCTTTGTTGGGTTATTTTTCACCAAATAATCGACATTTGTCTGTTCGTTCATTAGATCCTATTGGTCCGTTAAAAGGATTGTATGGCATTGACCGTGTAGACGAAGAAGATGGATTGATTTCGTTTATCGATGGTACTGTGGGCTATGCTTATCAGGTTGTTGGGAATGCCAGTATTTTGATGTTTGACGAAGATAAAAAGCAAATCATTGATAAAGTTGATAGTTTTTATCGTAAATTGGCGCCTGATACCGAAGTAATCTTTGATACAATTAAGGAAAGTCAACGAACAGATGAACAAGTATCTAACTTGGTTGATAATTTTAAGAAATTAAAAATCAATAGTCCTGGATTAAATCATTTATATCGAGAACAGTATGACATTTTAAATATTGGTGTGGGTGGTAGATTTAAGAGCTTACATCAATATATGATCGTGAAAGCAAATACAATGGATCATTTAGAGGAATTTGAAAATTTATTATATGGTGATGTTGAAAATGATCAACTGATGTTTAAATCGGCAAGACCATTATCATATAATGATACAATTGATTACTTTAAAGGATTATTTGGAAAAGATTAGAAAGGAGCCTATTAGTGGCTGGTATTAAACAATCAGTAAGTAAGAATAAACGAAAGGCTGATAAATCTTCTAATGATGAAGTAATTAAAGATAATTTATTCTTCAAAAAATCAAAACCTCGTGAAAAATATTTATTTAATAGTGATTATTTTACTATAGACGATGGGTATGCAACAATATTAACAATTTTGCATAATCAAGGAGCTGACGATAATCTTGGCTATTTTTGGGGGATTAATTTAATTCCTAGATCATTAAGTCAAAACGTATCTGTTCGGAAAATTGAGCATGTACAGCGTATGCCTGAATCGTGGGTGGATTCACATCAAGGGAAAACAGAAGGATTAGTTCAAACAAATAAAAATGAATCAGATCAAGATGGTACGTTAAAGTCACGAGCAAAACTCAACAAACAACAACAAGATTTGTATGACATTGCTAATGAATTAATGGCTGGGTCATCATATTTGCGTGTTGCCTTTAGACTTTTGGTTAAAGCCCCAACGTTAGAAGAATTAGATGATGCTGTTTCTAAAATTAATAGACAATATAAAGATCGATTTGAAACATTAACAGCTGCTCCGTATTCGGGAGAACAACGTCGAGAGTATTCAAACTTAATGGCAAAAGCTGACCGCAAAGAGGGTCGTAATTTCATGTTTACATCTCAAGAGTTTGCTGGAAACTATAATTTAGTAACACATGGTATTGAAGATGCTAGTGGTGAATACGTTGGAACGATGATGGGAGATGTTAATAATTCGGCTGTATTGTTAGATATAGATAATTATAAAACTCATGTTGTCATTGGTGGATCAAACAAAGGTTCAACATTAAGTGGTTTAAAACTTAACAATGAACGGGGTGTTAATGTTTGGGGGGCTAAATTAGGAATGAATGCTTTGATGAAAAATCATAGAGTGGTTCATTTAGTATTAAATGGTTCTCGTGTTGATAAAATTGGAGTAAATCTTGACGAGATTACGTCTGTGATAAATATGACATCGGGGGATATTAACTTATTAGAACTTTTTGGGGATGATGCTGACGAATTAACAATATTCCCCGCTCATTTAAATAAAATTGTATTGATGGCTGAGCAGGCTTATGCGTCAACAGATGACGATAGAAGCATCATACAGGGTACGTTACGTGATGTTATCACAAAATTTTATGTAGATAAAGGTTTATGGGCATATGATGCTCAAAATAATAGGGATTCCCTTCGTTTAGTAGGTTTGGCTCATGATGAATATCCTAAACTGCCTGAATTCGTAGCGTATCTCCAAATGGAATATACGGCTATGAGTAACCGTCGAGCTCGAGATGATGAACAATTACATGCATATAATGTATTACGTACAGTCTTCAAAGATATGCTTGATAATAATGGTGATTTGTTTAATACAACAACCAGTTCTATTGTTGATAGGGCTGCTACTGGTTATCGCGTTATTTATGATTTTTCAAGTTTAATGCGCAGGGGACAAGGTGTAGCTATGGCTCAATTCATTAATGCGTTAGGCTTTGCCGTAGGAACCTTATCTAAGGGTGATGTGGTAGTGCTTCATGGTGTTGATAAAATTTCGGATAGTGTTAAATCGTATGTTGAAAATCAGTTTAATACATTAACCGAAAATGATGTACGACTTGTATATATTTATGGCGATGTCGCCTCAATGGTTAAAGACAAGAAATTTAATAAGTTTGATCAGGCGGATTATACGATCATGGGAAATATGACAAAAACTGTAATTGATGAGTATGAAGAATCAATCAAACAAGCTGTTCCAAATACTTTAAAACAATTATTGGATACAAGAGATTCTCAACAGTATTATTTACGAAGAAATGTTGATAATGTTGTATTTTCATTAGATATTCAATTAGGTATAGATGAATATGAGGAAAGGGGAGTTGGATAATTAATGAGTTTAAATAGAAAAAATAAAACAATACCCAAAGTGTTTATTTCCTTGTTTTTCTCTTTATTTATAATTTGTGGAGCAACATTAGCTCATGCTGATAACTCGGATGCAACTGATTTATCATTTTATCAAAGGTCAAGTCAAGTAATGCAGGCTTTTGGAAATGCTCTTGCCCCATCTGATGGTACGGATAAAACATCGGGCACAAGTTATTTATTAGTTGATCCAAGTGGTAATTCTATTAGTGCAGGGCAAGCTGGGGGATTACTTGGTTATGCTGATTCAGCTAGTGACCAAAAAGGTGTCATTGGATGGCTTACTAGTTCATTTTCCAATAGTAGTGCTACATTTTCATATGATCAATTATCAAAGATTCCTCTTCCAAATGGTAAAGGTACAGGGAGTAATGCTCTAACTACATATGCATATTATGGAAAAGCTTTGAGTGATATGGGCTTAGACAAAACAACGGCTGATGGCGGAAGTATTTTTAATAAAATTTTTGGTTTGATATTACAAGGTGTATATTGGATGGCATCTTTAGCTCCTCTAGTTTTTAAAGTTACAATCAAATTATTGAAAATATTAAATCCATTTATGTTATTTGATACAGTTCTTGATTTTGGGTCTAAATCTGACTCAATAATAGGGGCGGCTGCGTCATATGTTGGAACATATTATCAAGTAATAAAAGATATGGCATTAGGATTATTGATCCCAATATTTTTTGGAATAATGATATTTAGTGTTTTTGTATTTAGGTCAACTAAAGCAAGCAATAAAATTTGGCGTTATGTATTACGCGTATTTATCATAGTTACAGCAGTGCCATTGATTGGTGGTACTTATACTGGATTATTAAATCATTTAGATGAGGAATCTACTAATAGTTCTAAGTATGCTGATTATTTACTTTATAGTTCATTTGTTGACTTTGAAGGATGGGCTAAAGATTCAAGATTGTCTCCGCCTAATTTAACGTCACCAACGAAAGATGCAAACAGTATCGCTGTGACATCAAATGGGACCGTTGATGGGTCTACAATTCCATCACGGAGTTTGGTATTAGCTATAAATCAATTATCTCATTCAGATGTGGGATTTATTGTGGGATCAAATAATGGCGATACCAATATTTGGAATACAATAGGTGGAATTGGACCTAATTCTGGTAATTCAGGTGATAGTGTTAAAAGTTCTGTAACAGATATGCTTCAAAGATATACGAATGGTGATGTATTTACCAGTTCGGACTATGAAGGATATGTTAAAGCGGCTATTAATGAAAAAATGAGGCCTAATGGTAAATCATCAAAAGATGCAATTGATGGAATCAATAAAATGTTTACATTAAAATCAGAGGGGTTTGAGAAAAATGCTAAATCTGGAATCTTTAGCTCAAATCCAAATTTTGATGATGGTACTAGTAAAGATCTCATGGGAATTTATCATGCATCAATATATAATACAGGTGAATTGACATGGGACGCCTCATCTCATGTGTTTAGAACAACAACTCTTAGTACTGTAAGTCTTGGTAATAGAATTGAGCCAATCGGTGTAAATTCAGGCGGAGCTGGGTTATCGCCATTAGCAATGTATAACTATTTAAATACTGAGTTTAAGTCTAAAAGTATGACCGTATATTCATCAGAAAAAGCAAGTAGTGCATTCGTCAAAAGAAGTCATTACTCTGTGGTCTTTGCTGGTGATGGTTTTGGCTTAGTTGTAGGAATGTTTAGCCTATTTATGGTAATGTTAAGTTTGACAGTGTTATCTTTGGTTTATGCTTTTGGTATGATTGGTATTGCTTTTAGGAGTATTCCAAATATTGCTACGGGTGTATTTGGTACAACGTTTGGTTCACTTGGCTCCTTTGCCAAATTAATGATTTCAACTATCATATTGATTATTGAAATTGTAGGTACAATGTTACTTTATGGTATTAGTGAAAGCCTCATGGTGTCTATTATGTCTAATCTTGATTCATTAACTACGGCTATGGGTCTCGGTGGTAATGCAAATGGTCTTTCTATGATGGCCACAATATTATCGAATATTTTTGCATCGATTTTAGCCATAATGATTACAATATTTAGTATTAAAAATCGTAAGAAATTTGTTAAGATTCTTGAAGAAATTGTTAATGATTCAATTAAAAAACTTATGGGTGGTCTCGATAATGTAGCTAATAATGGTAATGTGTTTCATGATGGTGGCGCAGGATTGCAAAAAGCTATGTCTGATGGAACTAGCCAATATGGTCGTCATGCTGCGATAAATGCTGATCAAAATCCAAATGGTAAGCCAGGTGAGAAAAAAGGTGGAATTCGACAATTGGCATCAGAAGCTATTGGTGAAAATAATAGAATTGCTCATAAAATGGCTAGATCTGGCGAATATGATGCGCAAACACCATCACAAGCAATGGCTAATTCATCTGAAATATTTGGACGTAAAGCAGGTGCTGCGTTGAAAGATAAAGCTCTTGGTATGGTCGGCCTTGAAGGTCATAATCTTGAACGTGATAATGAATATGCTAAACAAAAAGAACATGCATTAGATGAATATCTTCGTCCTGAAATGCAACGTGATGCGTTAGACGATATTCAAGGGTATAAACAATCAGATGATGAGGCTTACAATGAAGAACTCAGAGCTGCTGGTTTAGACCCAGACTTATCAGATACGGATCCATTTATGCGGGGGGCTGATGCTGATAGAACAGGTATGGCAGATATTGGTTCTGATTCTGGCCTTGGTGTTCGTGTTGATAATAATGGTAATCCTATCGACGAAAATGACGAAAATGGAAAATCTAAGCCATCTGATGTTGAGGCAGGTAAAACTCAAGATGATAAGGGTGGCATTAAATCTGAATTACTCAAGAAACCAAATATGAAAGATGTTGAACGAGCAAAAAATGGAGCATCTGCTGGTGGTTATATGGGCGCTGGAGCTGCTGTTGTCGGTGGCCGAGTTAAAGACGCTGTGTCTAAAAAAGCGGTTGATAAGATGAAAGAAAAATTATCAAGCAATGATGATTCTGCATCTAGTGTAATGGCTGATAAAGATCATAAAGACGATAACGGTTCTAAGTCTAATAATCGAAAAGGTATTCATTCTAAAGTCAAAGATTATGCGAGCGCAACAAAAGAAGTTGGACCTGGATTTAAACGTGGATTTGGTCAGGCTATGAATAATAAATACAATGTGAGTGGCTCTAGTGATTATAAACAATCATTGCATAGTGCATTGGTTGGAAGTGACGCCATGAAAGCTCGTAATAAGTCAATGTCTGTACTTAAAAAGAATGGTATCAGCTCATATGGCGATTATAAATCTAAACTATTTGATATTGATAAAGGTATTGAATCAGCTAAGAAAAATGAATCAAAATATGCAAGTGATGTAGCTAAATTAGGAGCTACACCTGATGGACGTAGTTCAGAGCAATATCAACGAGCAAGTACAAACTTGACTACAGCTCAAACGCAACGCGCATCATTGTTAAATCAACGTAAAATGCTACATAGTCATGCGTCTGGATTATTACAACAAAAAGGGTTGGCAATTAATGGTGTAACATCTCGACCATTTACAGGTAATCCAAATGCAGCACTATCAATGATTGGTGAACTTCGCTCATTGCAAAATCAATCAGGTAATTTCCGTGGAAAATCTGATTCTAAATCACGCAAAGAATTAGGAAATATCACAAATAAGATGTCAGATATTCGTAATGAATTATCAAATAGTGGATTTGTGGTTTCAAAATTAAATTCGCTTCGTGATATAGATACATTTAAACGCCAATTTGAAGATGGTTATACCGATTTCTTTAAAGGCAAACATTATTAAAAATAGATCAAGAAGTGTTAAACATTTTGTTTAACACTTTTCTTATTAGTAGTTGACTTTTTCTTTAAAATTAGGTATGATTTATATATAAGTTAAAAAAATATGCTGATAGATCAACATATAATTAATATTTAAGAAAGAGGTATTTTAATGGATTTGTTAAAATATGCAATTGTTAGTGGAGCATGGGATTTAGGAAGTTTCTTGAATAATTCTAAATCTGCCATTGAAAAATGGGGTGGCGCGTTCATTATGCTGATCGGGGTTGTTGCTATTATTGTTGCGGCCTATCAAATTATCAGCGGCTTGATTAGTCATGGTAAAAAACAAGTTAACTGGGGAATTAGTATTGCACTTCTAGTTATCGGCGGAGCCTTTTCAATCGGTGGATTTAATTTTGTAAATGGAATTGCATCTGGTGGTAAAAAGACAATTGATGACTTGGGTAATGGTGGATTGATTAATCTTGAATCAATCAAATTGCTATTCCATACTTATTTCTAATAGTAACATTGAGAGGGTATTATCGTATGGATAATGCCTTTTTTTATTACCCAAATTTTGTTGAAATTTAGGGATATTTATGGTAATATTGGTATTATAGAATAAATTGGGTAAGATGAAAGGTTTATGTATATGTTATTTAAAAAAAATACAAATATTGAGGTTGATTCTCCTAAGACGGTAGATGACGAGGAGAGAGAAGCTAAGGAAAAAGCATCAAAAGTGTCCGCCATAATGGGCAAATTTAAATTAGGTCCTCATTATAAAATGGAACGTATGGCTTTAATGGTTGGTGTACTGTTTTGTGGTTTAATCATAACGACAGGGGCTAGTTTTGCAACTTATCAGTCTGAACAAAAAGTTAAATTAACAGGGCAAGCGGTATATACTACGAAATTGAAATTTTCAAAAACGGATCATTCTGGCGAAATTTCTAATGTATATCGTAGTTCTGATGGAAAAACAGCATATATTTTATTTAAAATGGATGATGTTACGAATATGAGTTTGACATCAAAGAATTATAAGATTTTTGTTTCAGCTTTTAATCAGAAATTGAAATTTAACCCATCTGGTTCATTCTTTATTTTTGGGTCAACGGGTTATATGGGTATTCGGTTACATGATGAACGGGGTATTCCTAAACAAATTTTAGATATTACTATTCGTTCAATTAAAGATATTAGTGATAGTGATAATACAAATATAGCCGATGATGGTGAAGATGCATCATTTAAAAAATATGATCAAGCCCATATTTATGCCAATCCAGGTGGAAGTACGGCTAAAGTAATTAAAGAACTTAATAATGCAAGTATAACACCAAATGATCTTTATATGACTATGATTGCTAATCCAGCTGAGGCTAAAGTGCATAAAGATATTAAAGCGTCTGAAGCTAAATTAGATAGATTATTAACTAGAGCTCATGAATATAGTACTCGTATTAAAGACTTAGGGTATAACGTTCCACCAACACCTACATGGATGGATGGGGATCATGTTGTTAATGGTAAATTTATTACAAGCCATATTGTTGTAGGTGGTATTAAATTAGATTATAATAAGAAATTATCAGATGGATATATTAATCAAGTGGCGGATAATTTAGATGATTTAAATACATTCCTTATTAAAAAAGGCAATGAGGCTAATGATAATAGTCTAACTGAAACTACACCAAATATCACTAAATTGAAAAAGCCTGATAAAATTGATAGTGATGGTAAAACTATACCTGGAGATACTATTGATTTAAGTGGTGATTCAAATGGTGTTGTGGATGTTGCAACTCTTCAAAACAATGTAACTGAGTTAGAATCAACTTGGAATGACATTCTTCAAGAAAAACGGAATTTACAAATTACATTGATGCGTAATCTAATTTCTATTGATTATAATACACGAACACAAAGTGATTCATTTTCTGTAGCGTCTGGTAAAAAGGCATTTGTTGTATGGAATCAAGTATAAAATAGAAAGGATATGATAAATTATGCCTGATGAAAAGAACGTAAGGGGAGAGCCTAAAGGCTCACCTAACGTTTCGCATAACGATATTGATAAAAATAATATTAAGGATAGATCTTCAAATAATAAATCCGATAGTGGTGCGCATGATTCTGATCATGAGCCAAAAGGTATAAAAGGCTTAATGAAGAATGATTCAGGCGATGACTCGAATAAGAGCAAAAGTCATCAACCAACGAATGATTCGTCTAAATTAGGAAAAAAGCGGAATAACATTAACCCATTAAAATCGCCTAAATTGTTAAAACGGTCGGCTCAAGCCGGTGGACTAACATCGGGCGCGATAACAGCCTATATTGGATATAAAATTGCTCAGTTGATTGCTTTTTTCAAGATGTTACTGGCAAAAGGTATTGCCGCCATCCAGGGAATAATGGCAACAATAATGGGAATTATTAACACTGTAATATCTGCTGTTTCTACAATATTGTCAGTCGGTACGGCTGTAGCTGCGACTATAACATTTTCAGGGGCAGCGTCAATTGTAGCTATTACTGCAATTAGTATTTCGGGTATTATTAGTAATAGTTCGGCTAGGACCGATGCTTTGTCAAATGCGTGTGTTCCATCGGTTGTTAAGGTTGATGCGGCTGCAAGTAATCCTGTTGATTCAAATGCTCAACGAACGGATAGTATTACTAAAGCGTGGAGTGTATTTAAAGCCGCAGGCGCTAACGAAAAAACAGCTGGAGCTGTTCTTGGTAATTGGGATATTGAGTCAGGAATAGATCCGACGGGTGTTGAAACAGTTTATAATGAAAAATACACGGTAGGACCTCGTAAGCAAGCGGCTGAAGCCGCTGGATTTAAAATTGCAGCTATTGATTCGGTCTATGCTTCTCGGTTTCCGGCTATTGACTTAGCGGGTATAGGTTTAGGGCAATGGACTAATGGTCGTAATTCAATGTTAATGAATTATGCTAAATCAAAAAATAAGAAATGGTCTGATATATCTACTCAATTAGGTTTTATGTTATCATCGGATGATTCAAGTCGAGTAGCTATGCTTAAATCATTACTTGATAATAAAAGCATTAGTGTAAATGATGCTACTCAACAATTTCTAGTAAAATGGGAAGGTAATGCTGGAGATAAATTGAGTGATAGACAAGAAGCTGCTGGTCGAATTGCGGTTCAGCTTAAAGATCTTAAAGCTGATGATCAATATGGTGAATCGATATTAAATGATGCAAATGTTGATAAAGGGTCTGATAATCATACAACTGGTGAGAAAAATAAATCGGATGGTTGTGATTCAACTGTAGGTAGTCACTATTCAAAATCTAATAGTAAAATTGTGGATGAAGGTCGTAAATATTTAAATTGGTTCTATTATATTCAAGATCATTCATTAGGAGCATTTGGTGATTGGGATAGTCCTTCAAAATCAGCGGGAACTGACTGTTCAGGCTTTATATGGTTTGTATTACACAAAGTGGGATCATATAAGATGCCAGAAAACATGCAATGGTATACTGGATCAATGGAAGATGACGCCAAAGGTAAACATCAATGGTTACAAGAGATTCCAGCAAAAGAAGCAAAGGCTGGAGATGTTGTTATTATTAATACGGGAAGCGGAGCTGGTAATGATGGCCATACGGGATTTCTTACAGAAGATTGGCATGGTAATGATACTAAAATTATTGAACAAGGGGGAATGGGTAGATCTGTAAATGAAGCAAAATACGGTGATGCCGTTATGAGTCTTTTAGATAAGACCCATACTGTAACGTTTGCCCGTCCTATTCAAAAATAAAATAGGTTACAGCTCGGATGTCTGAGCTGTAATTTGCTATAATGGTTGATATATCAGCATAAAAATGATATACTAATTATATAGGTAAATGGATAAAAGAAAGGAATTAAATAATAAATGAAATCTAAATTAGATGCATTTGTTGATTTTTTCGTAGACTATTGGTTAATGATTTTAGGTGTATCGTTTATAATCATTATGGCTGCTGGAATGAGTATGAATTTATCGGATGCAAACAAATATAGAGCTAAGGCTAATAAGGCTGAATCGCAATTGGTGGGATTGAAAGCTGAGTTAAAAACTATCAAAAAGAAGAATGCAAAAGATGTTTCTAAAAAAGTTAAAACAGACGGAATCAATGCAACTAATATTGGTAATAAATTGGTTGTAGCTGAGAAAAATTTGGTATCAATTTATTTGAAACGTGGACAGCCCACAAAAGAGGATAGAGATACATTATCTGAGGCGGGGGCCGTTGTTACGGAAACAACAGGAGAAACACCTGGTGTTGACACAATGTGGTTGCGAAATACACAATGGACGCTTAAGTTGAATACGGTAGTGACCTATAGTGATACGACAATGCCTGTGTTGTTCACAATGAGTAACACTAAAGGTGATATGATGGGTATTGTTACCGCTCGATATGATTCGACTGTTAATAAATTTACGGATGTTTCAGTGCAATATACAAATGCTGGAATGAAAGATTTTCAAAATATTACAACTAATAATTAAGGGGCTAATCATGACAAAAAAGAAAGAAATTATATTTGCATTGGTTGCTCTTGTAATCATGATTTTTGCTTTAACGGTTACAACTATTGTTAAAAATTCAGCTAAAACGAAGAATGATCAAGTGCAATCGGAAGTAATGAATATTGAAAATAATATTAAATCATCAGATTTTGAATTAAAAGCAAAAGAATCAAAAGTATTGTATGAACAATCAGGAATATCAACTAGTCAAGTTGATAAAGATACAACAATTGCTTCAAACTTCTTTGAACCAGCTTTTTCTTGGATAAGTGGTAAAGAATATGATTCTGCTCGCAACTCTTATATTGCGGCATTGGGTGCAAATAATAAATTTGTGAAAGAATACATGAGAGAAAACACTAAGGTTGATGATTATAATAAAATAGATACAACGGGACTGAAAGCCAAATTTGATTCTATTGAAATGTTTCCGGTAAAAGCTGATGATTCTATATATAGTTATGTTGGTATTATTACCTATTATGTATATCAAAAAGATTCAGATTTAAATTCACTTCAAAAATTAAAACAAAGTAAGGCTATTGTATCATTTGATGTAATGGGCGATAAATCAAGGGTTATTAAAAATGTGTCAGCATGGTCAGGAATGACAGTTGATGCGGAATGAAAGGTATAGTGTAACATGAAAAAAAATAAAAATATGGGTAAAAATGATAATGACTTGAATAAAGAGCAACGAACAGTTGAAATTAAAACAGATGGAATTTGGAAATCATCATTTAAATTAGTTGGTGCTGTCATGTTTGTTTATATTATGGTTGTGACTTTTATGGTTATTATGCCTTATGTTGTGACAACAATTGGTGCGGCAATGGGTATTAATTCGAATTCAGTTACAGTATCTGACGCGGTTGTATGGCTGGTTGTTGGTCTTGGTGTAGCTTTCTATTGTGTTTTTATTATGTTGTATGTTACAAAGTATATGTGGAAAATAATGGTCAATTCATTTAAAAATATGGTATCAAAATTACCAAAAAAGAGGTAGTTGTTTAGTTCTAGTGGTGGCTTGGCTGTTAATACTAAAATGATGATGTGTGTTCGTGACCCATTCGATATCGACAAGCACAACGAAAATACAAAAAAAGTTAATGATTATCTTAACGAAATGAATAATACGTTTCGTGTTTTCTCCTGCTTCTCATTTTTATGCTTATTATGCTTTTTTATGCATTATAGTTGACATTTCTTCTTGATTATGATATACTTTAAGTATGATAAATAAATCCCAATTAACAAAAGATCTTTATA
>Ga0208186_100001_pt1 | contig 86624 bp, 73 predicted proteins | sample Shrwel1BS1Day23_FD_187537 | JGI IMG/M metagenome (GOLD analysis project Ga0208186, IMG submission 187537) | Subsurface microbial communities from deep shales in Ohio, USA - Utica-3 well 1 S-1-Day23 (SPAdes) (version 2) ... | reverse complement strand
AAAACAGAAATGTTAACTGGATAAAGGTAGGCAGTATGCCCTTATTTCATTTATCGTTAATCTGAACAAGATTCAGATAAATGGGTATTAACGTAACTTCACATTTTACATGGTTTTTACGAACTGTAAACCCGATTAAGTCTAATGAATTAGAATATTAATATTATGGCTTTCCTGTTTTAAACACATTGTTTAAACTAAATTTTTAATATATTTAATGATATGTTATAATATATTTATAGTAAAAATTTATATAAATAAAAGGAGCTTACTATTATGGCTACAATTAGAAAAGGAATGTCTTATAAAGGCAACCGTATTGCATTGATCAGTGCATTTGATCAAAAAGGTGAAAAACAAACGGGTAAAAATCTTCAGCTTGTAATGGCTAATGATTTGGAAACAGATAATAACCGTGTTATTACTGATCCATCTTTAGTGTATAAACAATATACGGATAAAGACGGTAAATCTCAAACATGGATGAAAGAATCATATTCTAAGCAACAATATGATGATATTATGGCCGTTGCCAATACAGATGGAACACACCCCGTATTTGAAGCAGATCTTATGCCATCAGCAAATGGTAAAGGCTTTATCGTAAATACAAAGACGGTTAAACATGTTGATCAACCATTTGACAATGAAAAACATAAAGAACGTACTTTGGAAGTTCGTAATGAACGTGCGGCTGCTCGTGAAGCGGCAAAAGAAAAATCTACGGAAAAAGCAAAAGAAGAAGATTTGGATGCTGAGCTGTAATAACATAGAAGATGAGATTATTCTCATCTTTTTTTTTGTTCACTAAAAACTTGTTTTTGACTGATATTTGTGGTAATATTAAGAGTATAGATTATTAATTAGTATGTATTTGTTATAGTACCACTATATGAAAGGATGTATTTCATGAGCCAAGTTATTGCGCTAAATACAGAAACACCAACAGGATCAGCTCTTTTACATTTGACCGAACATAAGTTTAATCCGGGAGCAACAAAAGAGACAGAAGCTGGTCTTAAAAAATCAAAATCAACGTCAATCATAACGAGTCGAATTAATTCAGGTCGTATGTTGCTATCTGATTCATATGTCGGACAAATTAGTCGCCCTCGAATCAAAGTGAATGCTAGTATTGTTCAAATGACGGGAGAAATCGCGGATAATATTGATACTGTTCGATTTATGACAGGTGATGAGCCTACATTTGATTATATTTATGAGATGAATGATACGGAGATTAAGCAATTTATTGATGCTGGTCTTTACAGTAATCCTCGGTTTGACACTGTTTTGTCTAAATTTTTGCAGGATGAACAGTTTGAAATGGAAACAGAAACAGCAATTCAACATGTTGGCTTAGCTAAAGACGATGGCCATATTGTTCCTTTAGTTTTTGTTGGAGCAATTCAATCAAAAACGCATCGTGTTCCTGTTACTGAAACCGAAATTGAGAATTCACCGTATACATCATTTAGTAAAATCATTACAACGGTAGCAGCAATTGCCGATGAATATGCACGTCAAGGTTTATCAACAAGTTCAATTGTATCTGAATTAGAAAATCAAGATGAAGTGGTCGACTTGACTGGTGATTTAGATAATGAAACGATTTTTGAAGCTCCAACGGGTGATATTGCGCAGGATGATGATTTGAATATTGACACCGAAGATGCTGTTGTAGATGTTAAGTTGGAAGATGATGACTTTAATTCTCGTATGTTTGGCGAAAGTTCAGAAGATATAGCTATCCGTGAATTAAAAGAACAAAAATTGAGAGATTTGGCGTCAACATCTGTTGCGTCTAATCCTGAACCAAAACCATCTCCTCGTAAAAAAGTGAAAGATGATGGTTTAGAATTTTAATTATTAAAGGTGGTGCTTTATGGACTTGAAAAAGGCTATTGTAATTAAAAATGAATTTACAAATACGGCTGGTGGCAGTCGTGGAACTAGGGGTAGTACTCCTGGTAAGTTTGTCATTGATTATATGTCCCGTGAAGATGCGACCGAAACATTAGCCCCTGTTGAAGTGAACGACAGTGGGCTTGTTTTTTATGCAACACGGTATATGGCTAGAGCCGATGCAACTGAAAAGATGAAATTACTTGGGCCTAGAGGCTCAGTTAAAGAACTTAAACAGGAATTTAATGAGTTAGAATATTTAAGTGGACGAGGTTTTGGTCGTAAACATATTTCATTAAGTGGTAAACAGTTGGTCGATACCAGTAAAGAAATACAAAAAGCATTCGATGAGGGGCATACTGTTCAAAAGATCGTTCTCAGCTTTACAGATGAATATTTGCATGAAACAGGTGTTGTTGACAAGTCATTTCAGTTCGCTGGCAAAGGCTCATATAGGGGCCAATTAGACCAGTTGAAACTGAGGCAGGCAATTACATCAGGAATTACGAAAATGACACGAGACGGTGGATATAAGGCTCCTGAATGGGTAGGAGTCATTCAAGTAGATACAAGTCATGTTCATTGCCATTTGGCGTTAGTAGATAAAGAATTTTCAACGCATAGAACCGTATATGATGGGTATGATCGGGGGAAAATACATGAAACTGAGAAATCATCATTACGGTTTGGAATTAATCATGCGTTAATTGATATGAAAGCCATGAAGTCTTTTCATCATCAAGTGGATTTAGATAGACGTAATGTTGTATCATTTGTTAAAGATTATGCCTATGATGAAATTAGTCATAATACAACATTACAATTATTAGTTGCATCTTTGCCTAAAAATAAGAATTTGTGGAGATATAGTACAAATAATGAAAAAATGTCTCGGAGTAATGAATTAGCCGAGTCTATTGTATCTCGATTATTCAAAGAACAGCCGGATAAGAGTGGGTATTCTAAAACATTGAGATCAATTTTGGATTACAGCAATCAACGTCGATCTGATGACGGTCTAAGTTTAACTGAACGACAAAAATTGATTGATAATGGTAAAAAATTAATAATAGAACGGTCTGTAAATGGTTTGTACTCATTTTTATCTAATGAAGTATCTGAGTCTGATTTAGAAATACAAACGCCAATGATTGACGTTCAGAGTAGCTCAGATAATGAGTTGAAGTCAATGCTGTCCAAAAAAGAGCCTGATTCGTTCGATGCCGTTGGTTTTGAACTTCGAATTAGAGGCTTCAACAATCGACGTGATACTCATATGAAAGAGACAATAGAATACAAACAAGCGTTAGATCAATTTGATCAACAATACGATATGGGTCAAGTAGCTTTAGACGCATTGGTAATGCGTAGATTTTATGAAGAAGAATTAGATTACAATATGAAGCTCGTAGATAAATATCGTTATTTTTTCAAGTTTAATCATCGATTTGATTTGAAAAATGTTGAAGAAATGACTCCACGTTATGAACAATTGACAGACCAATTCAATGCCATTCATAAAAAAGAACAATTGATTTATGATTTTGACGATGATAATTTGTTGTCTAAATTGAATTTGCCGTCAGATATTGATATTGTTGAAAATATTAGTTTGATTGATTCTCGTGTATATGCTGAATATGGTGTATTATCTGGATCAAGAGTTTATGATGATTCGTATCGTTCAGTTATTATTGATGAAATTGTTAATGATAAGAAAAGTTATACAAAAGAATTGAGAAATTACACCTTTGATTGTTTTGTTAAAGGTGTCGCCACAGCTCGTGAATGGACTGCTGTATCGTCTGGATTTGAAAATATGGATGTTATGGAATATCATGATCAAATGCAGTATGGTAATGGTGTATTTGTAGCTCCATTTGCTCCAAAGACTAGGGCCGATGGAATTGACCAAGATCATTTCAACTCGGTAAAAGCTTTGGACCTACATCATTTAGGCATTGATTTTTATGGAAGAATTGATAATAGTATTAGTCCCGCCAATGCTCAAAATTTTGTAGAGGCATATCGTTTGCGCAATGTTGTTCTACAAGATGCTAATCATTATTTGAATAAAACAAATCAACCATTAAGTGTTACACATAGAGCCAGTATTGATATTGATGATATGAAAGGGGCGGCGGCTGTTGCTGAGGATAAACATGAAATCAAAGTGATTGCTCCTGATGTTGGCGACTTTATGGATAATAGAAACTATAAAACTATCAGATTAGATGATCGTAGAGACCTACTCAAAGAAATACAAGCGTCTCTTGATGCTGATCAAATTGCAATGGATGCATCTCAGTCAATTATGGAAAATTCAGATTTTCGCGAATTTGATTGATTTATGAGTAGATTTTTCACTAAAACTATGATATTATTATAGATGAACATACATTCTTAAAATTATTTTAAATAACTGGAGGTAATGGCATGACCTTAAATGCTAATAGTCAATTGTCGTCAGCGTTGAAACTACAACGTTGGCTTGATAAGGCATCTGTTGAAGTTAATTCAGTAGCCGACGACAAAATCAAAAATAAATTCAATCAATACTTCGAAGAATTAGTAGGATTGCTAGATACAGTATATGATGAAGACGATTTGTTTGAATTTCCTAATCAATCTAAGCCATCATTAGATGCTGATTTTAAATCATTAGTTGTCGAGATTCCGGATGATAACGAAGATGTTCCGGTCATTGATGACAACTATGATGCGGGTGTAGATCCAGACCTTTTTGATGAAGATCCTGGTCATACACCAACTGTTTTCTTGAAATCAACAGATGACTCAATGTTAGATACATTGGTTAAGTTGTCAGGACAAACTCACGAATCATTGATTGAATCAGAAATCAATGATGACGAACTAGAACAAGATGAACCTCAACAAGACGAACAAGAACAAGACGAACAAGAACAACAAGAACAACAAGAACAACAAGAACAACAAGAAGAATCTAAGGGTATTCTTGATCGTATTTCGGATAAGGTTGAAACTAGAGCTGTTAGTGATTTTTTTGCCTCAAATCAGACGGATACAGATGTTGACAGTGGGCTTGACGATATAATGGCCGGTGTTCTGGACGTAACTGATATTCCAATTGTGGATGATGTTATTGAAAAGTCAACAGATAATGATTATGACGAAGATAATGATGATGACGAAGATAATGGCCGACCAATGACAATTGATAACGTTGAGAATTATTAACTCTCGTCATTAAATTTTTGCCGAGGCGGATTTCTGTCTCGGTCGTTTGTTTTAGAAAGGTAGATTGTATTTGTTAAATCAAGATGTAAAAAAAGAAGATGCGATTAAAGACTTGAAAAATTTCCCAACTTTATCAAAATATGCAACAGTTGTAAAATCTCCATCTCGTCAAATTATTGGTCGTGATGCTGAGATTAGAAGTTTATTGGCTAGTTTGGCTCGGGCTGAAGTGTCTAATCCGATATTGCTGGGCGAACCTGGATCAGGTAAAACGGCGTTAGTTCAAGGCGCATCTGTAGTAGACAAAGACCATCGTATTTATTTGGAAGTAGATATTGCAAAGATGGCAGCGAGTGAACAAGGTGAAGATGGTGCCGTTCAAATGGCGTCACGACTGAAAGGTTTATTTGATGACGCTCAACGTTTTCGTAATTCGACAAGCTCTTATGAATTAGTCTTATTCATTGATGAATTTCATCAAATTGTGAATTTATCAACAGCAGCAACTGAAGCAATCAAACCAATGCTGGCAGATAGTGCGACTCGTGGTATTAAAGTTATTGCCGCAACAACATATGGCGAATTTAATCAATATATATCATCAAATCAAGCCTTAGTCGAACGGTTGCAACGTATTAATGTTCGTGAACCTAATAAAGAAACAGTTATTACTATTCTTAAAAATATGGCGAAAAAATATGAGGTTTCAGAAGCGATTATTGATCGATCATTATATGATGATATTTATGATTATACGAATAGATATATTCCAGCAAATAGTCAACCGCGTAAATCAATTTTAGTGCTTGATGCTATGATTGGTTGGCATAAAGCCTATCATGCTAAAATGAATAAAGCATTATTGGCAACAGTTATTTATGAAAGTTCTGGAATTAATGTTGCATTCAATGTAAATGGTCGTGAAATTGAAAGAGCCCTAAATTCTCGAGTTTATGGCCAAAAGCACGCCGTTCAAATGGTTGAACGTCGATTACAAATTGCAGTCGCCGATTTGCATGATAAATCAAGACCAATGACATCATTCCTGTTTACAGGTCCAACTGGGGTTGGTAAAACGGAAATGGCTAAAGGTTTAGCCAATCTGATATTTGGGTCCGATTCAGCCCTTATTCGATATGATATGTCTGAATATAATACAGCAGAATCCGTTGATAAATTTAGGACAGATTTGACTATGAGAGTATGGGCTAAACCTTATAGTATTATTCTTATTGATGAAATTGAAAAAGCCCACTCAGACGCGTCTCGCTTGCTATTGCAAGTATTAGATGATGCTCGATTGTCTGACAAAAATAATAGGGAAGTTTCATTCGCTAACTCATATATCGTGGGCACAACTAACGTTGGTTCGGATATTTATAAACAAATTTCAAATTACAATGATGACGTTGATGGCTCATCAGGTATGTATAATTATGTTAAAGTTATTCGGAGAGCATTGATTAATGATCAAACATTTCCTAGTGAATTAATTAACAGGTTTGATTCAATGATTGCATTTAATGACTTGAAACCTGAAACGTTGAATCGTATTATTAGAAATAAAGTTGGACAATTAATTCGAGAGGTATATGATAAACATAATGTGACATTGACTGTTACTGAAACTATTATTGATTATCTATTATATGAAAATATTGATAAAGATACAGATGCGGGTGGAGCTCGTGGTGTCATTCGTCGTCTTAATCTTGAATTAACCAGTATGGTGGCCAGATATATTAATATTCATCCAGATGAAAAGAAAATCGCAGCTAAGATTGAAGGTACAATGACAAGTAAATCAAAAACCCAACTTAAATCTAAAGCTAAAATTGTAGTTGGTTCTATTCAAAAATAATAGTACTAAAAAAAATTATAATTTTGTACTATTAATGATTGGAAAATCAGCATATTTATGGTACAATCATTATATGAGCATATTGGCTTGCCAATATTCCAATAAGATGATATATGGAAAGGGTCATATATAAATGGCATTTAAGAAAAAAACTAAAAATGTAGCCAAAAAACAAGTTAAGCCTAATAAGCCTAAAAAACAAAAAGCGTCCTTGTTTGGTGGTGGAAAAAAGGCTAAGAAAAAGCCTAGTGCAGCAGTAACTGAGACGTCAACAGGAACGGCTCGTCGCAAATCAAAAACATTAATTTCTCGTATGGGCCTTAGCGATGCTGTTGCATCAATGGGGTTAAATGTCCTATCGGAAATGACAAAAGAGCCATCAGCTGTACGTTTGCTTGATGAGGGCTATACTGTTGTTGTTCTTACTGAAGATATGCTTGTTGCTTCAGGATTGCAACCTGGTGATGAATCATTTGGGTCATTTGCTGAAGCCTTACGAAGTGAACAAATTAAATCGTTGCTCCTACAAAAAGACTTGAGTAATAATAAAATTGTAATTATTCCTGATTCTGATTCTCTTGATCTACTTGATGAATTTAGTTTTGCTCGAGAAATTGAGTTTAAATGGGGTCTTGTCCCTGTTGATATCACGGATGAATCAGAAGTAACGGTTACTGAGTCAACTGTTCATTTGTCTGATTTAATTAATATTTCCAATAATGAAACACCACTTCATCAAAAACCAGATGGTTCAATTGTTGTTGGTGAATCCGATGTTGACGCTTTGGTTAATTCTGATGCTGATGATAGTCAGACAGAGTTTGACGATCCATCTATTCTCGATCCTGATACTACAACTGATTTCGATACATTTGCAGAAGATTCGCAGGATGGCGATTATCCTAATGATGATTATCCTATTAATCCTGATGATGATACTGACCTTACAGATGATACATTTGAAGTGGCTGATGGATTTGATTTCGGTGCCGATGATGATGTAGATACAACGATTCCGGTTGAAGATGATTTGCCTAATGATGATTCTGACCTAGAACTTGATGATTCTGTTTTTGAGCATATGGATGAAACTAATGCTAAAGAATTAGTTGATGAAGTAATTTCTCGTGAATTCTATAATGATGAATTAGGAATAAATGTTGATCCAAAATTGTTTGATCTTCATTTCGATAATAAAGATACTAAATTAGCTTTATTTAATGAAGCACCTCTTGATGATTCTGAATTAAGTAGACACGTTGCTAAAATGCATGCTGATGCTAATATTGAAATGACGAAGTTCCATAATGATAATATTCAAGAATTACGTTCAATTTATAATTTAGCAATGTCTAAATCTCATGATTCTCTTGTCGATATGCTTAATTATAATGACGAATCTACTGATTATGGTAAACGTTATATGGCATTGCAAGAAAATCGAGAAGCTGCATTGAATGCCTTTGAAGATATTGCCTTGGCTGAACGACAACGTATCGAAAATGAATACAATGTTAAACGTGATAAATTTGGACAACGAGCTTATGATGATGCTGTTCGTAAATATGATGATTTATATCTTGATGATAACGAGTTGTTGAAAACAAAACGTGAAGAACAAATGCGTTCTGAGGTTAATGCCGAATCAGATGCTCATATTTCTGATATGTATGCTGAACGTAAAGTTGTTGCTCGTCGTATGTATGATAAAGCATCTACGTCTATTCTTGTTAATTTACAACAAAAATATAAAGAAATGGTTGCTCGTGAAATTCAATTCCAAGATTCATTCCGTAATGACATCGATAAATTTATTCGTGAAAATTATGCGAACGAAGTTATGCGTAACAAAGCCTTGGCTGAAGAACTTCGTCAAAAACATAAAGCTGATGAAGTACGTCAACAATATAACGTTATGCTTAAAGCTAAAGAAGATGAATTGGCTCAAGCTAAAATTTCAGCTGAATCTGAAATTGCAGATCTTAGAAATAAACATCAATCAGATTTAAGTAATACGATTGCTGAATGGACACGTAAAGTTGATGAAGCAAATGAACAGAATGTTGACTTGAAAAAATCAGTTAATACACTTCAAACTCAATTGAGTACCATGGATGGTGAAATTAACAGTAAATATCAAGCACAAATTGAAACAGGACAAAATCAAATTAAAGCGTTAACTGATCAACTCGCTTATGCGGAAGAACGCACAGCTAAAGCTGGTCGATTACAAATGGTCATTGTTGTAGCTGTAGCAATTGCCGCCATTGCTCTAGGTTTGATTGGTGGATTTGTAATGGCGTCGCATGGTGATAATAAAACAACAACGCAACCTGTACAATCGGTTCAATCTCAAGTATCTAATGATAAAGGTGGAACTACTTATAACAATTATTATGGTGATAAATCTGAATCAAAAGGGTCTGACCAGCAAGCAGCCTCAAAAAGTTCTGAAGCAAAATCATCAACAACTGATAAAAAATAATAAAAAATTGACCAGCAACAATTTTTAGCTCTCATATGGAGAGCTTTTTTTATACCCCTCTTTATTAGATAATAATCAGTGATAATGGACGACAAATCGGCTGATATTTCAATAAATATTGGTAAACAACAGGCTATTGTGGTATAATTAATACAGACCAATAAGGTTTTGATCTTTGACAATTGAATAGAAAGTGAAAGAGAGGTTATTTTTTATTGAAAAATAAAAAGTCAAATTGGGACATCGTTAAAGGTCGATCGTTTACTGATACACCGGCAAACCGTGATGTGTATAATTCACAGTCATTGGAACGGGGTAAACAAGGCCAGAAAACGAGTCCAAAAGCACGTAGAATATTATCTATAATAGTGTCAATCATAGTTACAATTGGATCCGTATTTTTAATTTCGATTTTAATGGGAATTGCTGATATTGTGCTTCAATTGTCACGAGGTAATAGTGTAGCTGGAGTTGCATTCAATATTAATAATGGATTATCATCATGGAAAGCATGGGGCTCAAGTGTCCTTATAGGCTTTATGGTATGGGGAATCTTATACAATAGAATGATGGCAAATTGGCGTAGTGAAAATTCAATGAATGACACTACTGATATTAATCCACATATGAATGACCAGTATATCATGTTACCAGATGAAGCTATTCGTACATTTGATTATTTCCCTGATGTGGGCGCTCATTCAAGCGTAAATCCTACAATGATGATTAGCCATATTAATTTGTCAAATAAAGGTCTTAAAAAGGTTCCGTTTACTCAACGGTATTCAGAATCTAAAAATATGGAATTTATTGATGAAGATACTGGTGAAAAATTTGTTGATAGAGTTTATGAGGGTGAAGCTATCTTAGACCTAGATGGTAATCCTGTCTCTAAAATGATGCCAATTATTGATGAACAATTTGGGCAAGATTTAATGACAGCCAGTGGTATCCCTGATGATGCTAAAGAAATTAGAGAACCATTTGATGTGTCAAAAATTCCTTATAATCAAGCTGATAAAAAAGGAAAAAGACCTAATAGGGAAAAACAAAAATACGATGGCGTAGCTGATTTGATCAATCAAGATTGGGAAATTCCCGATTACGAAGTACAGCGCCCATCAGGTGCCTACTTGGTTGAAACAGATGCTATTAATACAATGGTGTGGTTAGCACTGCGTGTATGGTGACATGCACGTACTCTGTGTTTATTGCTAGGAATTCCTAAAGCTCAATATACGGAAACAGTAATTGGAAACGATAAGCTGAACGAAAGTTACGTAACGAAAGTAGAAAAAAATATTGAGATGACGCAGGGTTAAATCCTAAAACGTCATATAAATGGATGTTTAGCAGCGAAAGCCCTAAGTTATAATTTTATAATAAGGGAGACGTTCAACGACTAGCCTTTTGCGAAGGCGGACTTTAGTCCTTAATGTAAAGCTTTATATGTTATGACCTGACTTATAAAGAAGAAAAATCCAGGATCAAAAATGAAAAAAAAAGCATCGATATTCAACTAAAATGCTTGACTCGAGCTCGTTTGGGTGTTATAATTAATATATAAGAACGAAACCGAGGTAAATATAAATGGTAACTGTAAATCATAAATTAGAAGCATTAGATTTGAACGAAATTAATGATATTAGTCATAAATATTTAATGGGATGGTCAAATCTTCAAAAAGATCATAAAATCATGTTGAGAGGTTTAAATAAGAAAAGAGTTCAATATGGTTTAAATGAAATCAAACCTGAGGATATACCTGACACTCAAATTAAATATATCAATGAGCATTACAGCAAAGAGGAGCAACGAGCTATTATTTCTGAGTATATGCATGATCATTTAATGAATGATGCTAGATGGGATGGCTTTGAGTTGTTTAATTGTTTGTTTTTAGGTAAACGAGCAATTCCAACACTTAAAAAACTATTAGGTGAAACTGAGTTTAAAAAATTATCTGAAGAAGCACGATTGTTTAAGATTAGAGAAACTCAGACCGAAAAATATGGTGGTGTTGGCTTGGCTAATCCTGAGGCGTTAAATAAATCATTGAAAACAAAACATGAATTGTTTATGACTGAATTGGAATTAAGCAATGAATCTAATAATTATGATAATTTGTTAAGTAAAAAACTACTATCTCAATTTGAATTATATGTATATAAAAAGTTGATTTCCAAATTTGGAATAGATGATGTGAAAATACATTATGGACGATATCCATTAGATGATAGATATCCTTATGATTGTGATTTTTATATTAAATCTAATGATTTATTCATTGAAATGAATGGCTTTTATAGCCATAATGATCGATGGTTTGATAGTAATGACCCTAATGATTTAGAGTTTTATGATAATTGGGTGTCAAAAGGTGGATCATTGGAAAAAGCTGCAAACAATTGGAGATATTCTGATATTGAAAAGAAAAATGTAGCTAAATCAAATAATTTAAATTATTTAGTTTTCTGGGATGGACAAATTTCTAATAAAAAAATATATGAACCAAAATTGAGAGATTTTAATGTATGGTTCTATGATTATGATTGCAACACTGAATGTTTTCTAAAAGATCATAAAGAAAACACATATTAACATTTTTGATTAACACATAGTCTTTATATATGAAAGTATATATAGGGTTCGGAGTTAAGAATCGCGACGAACTCGTTCCCAGCCTTAAGTTAGCCATAACTCGAGCTGGGAAGGGCCAAACAGTAATTGAACCTACAATTGATATGTGGACTCGTCAGAAACGACAAGACAATATCATAATTAACGACCCTAAAGGGGAGTTATTGGTTAAATTTTTTATACCTGCAACCGTACGTGGATATGAAGTTGTTCAGTTTAATTTGATTAATGCATCTAAAACTGACATTTACAATCCATTGGGTTATGCGGCTGATGCCGCACGTGAAGGGGACTTCACAAAAGCAGCAAGTTACGTTGAAAACATTGGTGACATTTTCTTCCCCAAAGAAGGAGCGGATGATCCAATGTGGCCAAATGCCGCGAACAACGCGTTTAAGCGTTCGGCGTTTGGCTTGATCGATTTCTACCTCGAAGAAGAAAAACAAATGAGACGTGAAGCTGAGCAGGCAGGAGTTGATCCTAAAGTGCTCAACCAACGTATCGGCGATCTTTGGGGTAAAGTAACGTTATATAATGCATATCAATTGTTTGTATTATTATCTGCGAAAAAATCTACGGATGAGTCAAAAATCAAAATTGATGCTGACGAAGTAGTAGAAGAAAAAGACTTCTTGACATTATTCTTTGATGCAACAGCTAAGTTGCCTAAGAATAGTATGAGAAATCTAGTAAATAATGCTGACAGCGCATTACGTGCAATGGCTGGTTCAGATAAAACCATAGCGTCAGTATATGGAATTGCATTAACTGCAATGGTGCGACACGTTTGAACATGAAAAGTGTTTACACATGAGAATATTCTCATGGAGAACTAATTGATTGATAAACGAAATGAAGATGTAACGATCTGAAGCGTTTACGCTAATCTCCGACGTGCATTAAATGGAAACATTATATGTTCGAAGCTCGGTAAAGTCGCCTGAATAATGAAAATTAGATAGGGCGGGCGTCAATATATATGGTGAGTATAACAATAGTTGGACGAACTTTCGATTTAAAACTTGAATATTATGAGGTTTAGTATTGTCATTGCGTAGAAAAACCTTGATACATTAAAGGTGTATGATGTAATGCTCAAGTATAGAAAGCACCTAAGTATATTATGTACGATAAATCAATTGGAACGTGGAAAGGTACAAAGCGAACAGTAGTCTGACGAAGAACAATAAGCAGATGAATTTGTGCTGAAAAGTAGTGATCGAAATAATGATAGCGTCTGTAATGGACGAAGAAGTGATGGTCACAAGTCAATATGTATAATTTTTAATTTATACATATTGAGGGAACGCCGTGTGCGGTGAAAGTCGCATGCACGGTGTGGTACGGGGGAAAACGTGGAGCTGTCATGAAAACGACATGAAACATATAAAAGTTTGTCAGATAAATGGCATCAAAATGTTACCTATCGTAATAGTTTTTTCACAGATCCAACAATATCAACGCTTACATCAGGTAAACCGTCTCAAAATTTCGATGCGGCAGGATTATCATTTCCTCGTCGATTAGGAGTTAGGTTTGCACCTGAGTATGAGTCTCGATATAAAATGTTTGGAACGCAAGCTGTATGGTCAGCATATGAAGATAAAAACTTTAGTAGACGTTTGTTAAATGACGGCTACGTAGAAGTTGATGGTAAGATTTATGACCGTGATGGTGAGTTGACGGACGTTAGACCTAAATCCGATCAATTTGATCACAGTCAACTTATTGATAGAACAGGTTGGGCTAGATATTACTTTGATGGTAAATTTGATACATCTAAAAGTAAAAAAGCCTATGTTAAACTGGAAATTCGAAATCCAGAAACAGAACTGTTGATAAAAACTTTCTATTTTGAATTGGAACTCACATATAAAACCGACCTTGATGGTAAATCTTATGTCAAAGATCCTGTATTGGGTAATAAAATTATCAAGGACGGAGTTTTACGTGAAATGCATAAAACGCGTTCTGGAAACTACATTTATCAACAAACAATGGTTAATCGTAAATATCGTAACATTCGTGAGGGTGGTTCTGTTGAAAAGATTGTTAAAGTGCCAGCGTTTAGCCAAAGCACTGTAAAATACACAGAAAAACCAAAAATTGTATTTATGATTACACCACCACATTTGATGACATATGCTAAATTGATATTGATTCTTATCAAACAAACATTCGATTCAAATGTCGACTTATCTTATATTGTAAAAGAGTCACAAAAGCCTCTTTACAAAACTAAGTATATGCTTGATGAATTGGGGTTGATTATGTTATAATATAAGTATAAACCGAAAAGGAAATACATATTATGACTGAACAAAAATTAAGTAAACTTAACTTATTTATTCAAAAACTCAAAGATAAAGGAATAATTGAAAAATATAATTATGATTATTCCAAAGTAGACTATATTAATAATGCTACTAAAGTTATTGTTATTTGTTCTATTCATGGTGATTTTGAAATAACACCTGGATATCATTTACAGGGTGGTTATTGCAAAATTTGTGCAAAAGAAAATGTAGCTAATTATTGGACACCTGAACGTCGTAAACAACAAAGTGAACGCATTAAGTCGGATGAAGTATTAGCAAAACGACGTAAAACAAATAATGACAAATATGGTAGTGAGTCATGGGCTGGTAGTGATAATGCTCGCATGTTGAAAGAAAATAACGAGGGACCTTGGTCTAAAAAATCTCGAGCTAAAGCGATGAATACAAATATTGAAAAATATGGGTCTAAAACGTGGGCAGAGAGTGATATAGGTAAAGAAAAACTCGTTGAAATATTAGGTTCTGACGATGTGCGGAAAAAAATGTCAGATGGAATTAAATCTGATGACGCTCGAGCCAAATATAGAGCTACATCTTTAAAAAATCATGGAGCAAATCATTGGACGCAAAGCACTGAAGGCAAAGAATATTTAAATCATATATTTAATACGCCAGAAGAACGACAACTGAGAAGTGAACGCATGTTGTCAGCAGATGTTCAACGTAAATATAAAGAAACATCAATGAAACGATATGGTGTACCTTATTATTGGCAATCAGCTGAAGCTAGAGTTCGATTGAAACAATTATTATCAGCGGATGAAGTTGTAGCTAAAACTAAAGCAACAAATATGATTAGATATGGTTCACAATTATGGCAAACGAGTAATGATGCTAAGCGTGTGTTTTATTCAGAAGAATATATGAATAAACGAAAATCAACATGTTTGATTAGATATGGATCAGAACATTGGGCTAGTAGTAGTATCGGACGAAGTTGTCTTGGTTCAGAAGAGACTATTATGAAGATACAGAATACTAAAAAGATGAATGGCACAATGAATACATCAAAACCTGAACAATTATTAGGTAAAATGCTTGTTAATTATTTTGGGCAAGATGATGTGATGACACAACATCGTTTAGATAAACGATACCCATTTAATTGCGATTTTTATATTAAATCTTTAGATTTATTTATTGAATTAAATGCTACATGGTTACATGGTGGGAAATGGTTTGATCCTGAATCTGATGAAGATTTGACTAAAGTTGATTATTTAAAATCAAAACATACACCATTATATGATCGATATGTTGATATTTGGACGGGGTCTGATGTGACCAAACGAACTATGGCTCGTGCCAATAATTTGAATTATGTTGTATTATGGGATTGTAATCTCAATGATGCCAAACGTTGGATTAGTGATGGATGCCCCATTAGACATGATTGGAAATAAAATTTTTGAATAAATAATAAGAAACTCTTAATTGAAGTAAGTGCCCTGCGTATATGTAATGTGTGCGTACCTTTACATCAATTAAACCCGCGGAAGTGCTTTAAGAGCTTACTTTGCTACAACGTGATTGGTAACAATGAGCGTGAATGCTGGGAAACCTGAAAGAAATAAGTAAGATGTCAATATGCTGAAATAAAAAAACATTAATAGTGTTGCTAAGTTGATGTACTTTAATTAGTAAAAAGAGCATGTTCGGGTAGGACTTATGCCTAATGTTTTAGGTATAACCTCTAACGACTAGGAGATGGCGTCTCCGTTAGCGACGTAAGTATATGACGTGCGCGAAAAATAGATGGGGGAATCGCTACGAAAGTAGTAGACCTTGACATATAGTCTGGTTAACGCCTTGTAATGAGGGTGCTATGAATTAACATAGAGCTTGTGTTACGAACAAGTGAAACGACAAATAAAAAAAAAACGAACTTACAAAATGAGGGTCATGGTATCCCAGCATTACAAACAATGTTAAGTATTGGGCTGGGTCAAGATCAACAATTTACACTTATATTACAAACATTACAACAATTACGGGACGTTTACGGGGATAGTGTTGATAAAATTATTCAAGGTAATGCCTCTATTGTTTTCTTGAAATCAACAGATGACTCAATGTTAGATACATTGGTTAAGTTGTCAGGACAAACTCATGAATCATTGATTGAATCTAAAACAATCACTCGTGATAATGAACGTATCTTAAATAAAAATGAGGGACGTATATCTTATACAATGTCAACAAAAGAACGCCCAGTTATATCATTCAATGATTTGCTGTTCATTCCACCTCGGAATAGTGTTGTTCTTAGAGCAGGGGTTTCACCTGTGTGGAATAGGAATGAAACAGTATTGGCAATGAGTTATGCTTTGCTTGGAAATACAATTCGTGACCCTCGTAAGAAGTATTCATTACAAACAGTTCCTACTTTGTCATTGGCTAAAGATTTTGATGTGAGACAAAATCAACCAAACTTCTATGCTATGTTGGATAAACGATTGGAACAAGCAAAAATGGTTGACACAGTAAGAACAACATATATGTCAGTTTATGATTATACAGAACATCATATGGATCAATTAGACCCGGATGTATTAAGTGATGATTTAATGAATGCCATTAATGATTTCTTGTATAAATCTGATCATAATCAAGAAGTTTGGCGAGACTCTGGTTTCAATTCAGAGGATGAATATATTCAAGCACAAGTAGCGGCCGAGGAACTAGCTGAGCGTAGGGGTCAAGATCTTGTTGAAAGTTCAGTTCCTAATAATGAATTATTAGATGAAGTTGATAAATTGAAACAGAATGTTCTTAAAAATGAAATTAAAATATATGCAAAAGGACTGTTGTCTAAATCAATGTTTGTTAATGAAGCCGGCCAATTATCGGGTGAATTGTATCGTGTGTTGAGTGAAGCATATCAAGATACAGAGCAATACTTTAAAAATGATACTAAATTTCGATATAACAAAGATACTGGTGAACTTTATAGCGATCAAAATGAAGTTTTTATTAGAAGTTTAACTGGTCTTAATTCTGATGAAATTGATGAATTGGATGCTGCGTCTCGTGATGCAAATTCTAAAATTAATGGAATGGATGAAAATACGGATCGTACACTTAAATATGAAGTGACAGATGCCTTTGTTAAATGGCTTGTTTCGTTAGATTCATGGTCTGATATTGCTGGCGGTCGATTCGACGCAGCCGTAGCATCAACCTATAATAGAAAAATTCAAATTGATTAATTTTTTACAGAAAGCAACTGCTTTCTGTTTTTTTTGTTTAAGTTTTAATTAGAATCTTACCTGATATTATGGTAAAATATTACTTATAGGATAGGATTATTCTAAATATATCCTCAGAAAAGGAGTAACAACTTCATGGCAGATACTGTACAGAAGAAAACAGCTTTAGCTCAGAATCAATCTGAGTTTAATGCATTCCAATGGATGATGTTGATTGGTAGTCAACTACCAGAACAACGTCGTTTAAAAGTTCCGGACTATCGTAGAGTTCGATCAGATTGGGGTGTTGATTTTTCAACAACTGGTATTCATCCGTCTCATTTGAAACAACTGGTTTCACTTATTGGTGGTGTGGCTGGTGTGACAACTGAATTGGACAACTTTAAAACTAATTTCAATAATAGGGATTGGATTGTTAATCAAAATAATGCATTTAAAGCAATATATGCGGATCGTGTTAATCGTAATATGCATCCTACATCAATAATTGATCCAACATTTATTGATAACACGGTGATTTCGAATCCTAATAACAATAAGCCTTTTCTTTATACTCGAGATAAAAGTCTTCATGAATTGATTGATGATGGTTCCGCTAGTGGTGTATCTATTCTTAACAGTGATGGAACAGAGGCTGGTGTGTATTCGGATGGTAAAGAAAGTATGAAAACACAATTAGAACAAAATACGGCTGAGTTCAATATGTTACAATGGATGATGCTTATGAGTTCAAATTTGCCGGATGGTGTAACGAAACTTAATCTTAATGATTACCGTAAGCTTCGAGCTGATTTGGGTGTTGATTTTTCAACAACAGGTCTTCGTCCATCACATTTGAAACAATTAGCTTCAATGATTGAAGAAACTAAAGGGGTTAGTCTTTCCTCTGTTTCTGATAATTTGAATAATACTGAGTGGATTGTTAATCAAAATAATAAATTTAAACAAGAATATGATGTTCGTGTTAATGCCAACTTGCATCCAACATCAATTGTGGATCCACGTTTTGCTGATAATGAATTATTTAATAATAACACTTATCGTAAAGCGTTTATGTACAGCCGTAATGGATCTCTTCGTGAATTATTGACTGATGGTTTGACATCAGTTCAATTGATCGATAATAGTGGTGCGCCTATTGGCACTTATGCTGAATCGGGTAATGATATAAGCATTGACACCGCAACAAATCCATTTGATGATGTAAATCTTGAAGCTGAAACTGATGCTGAAACAGAAGATGAATTTGATATTGACTCTACTGATGTGTTTATTGGCTGGGATGGTTCAGGTAAAGGTGATGATCGTAAGCCTGGATTAAAACATGCAATAGGAGCATATTTGTCAGGACCTGATGCGGTATTAGCGTCACGTTTGATCTCTAGCGATATCAAAGTATCTCGAGAAACAGCGTATAAGTCTGTAGAAATTTTACGTTATCTTCGTAGTAATGGTATTGATTTTTCAATCAAAGAATCTAAATCACAAAATATCCTTGAGCTGACATTGAATGGTCTTTCAAATGGAGAAATGCGTCCAAATACAAATCTCCGTGTATTTGATGAAAAACCTCAGTATATTGGACGTGTATATGATTCATTTAATTCATATTACTATCTTCGTAAAGAGCAAGGTGGTAGGGCAGAACCTACGGTTAATGATATTAAATCACAATTAGATTTCGTTATGGGTCGTAAGGGTGGTAAGATTGTCATGTCTAAGAGTGATAGCAATAGTGTTATTGTTCGTGAATTGGCTGAAAATAGTGCTGATCACTTGTACGTCTCACCTGTAAAACATCGTTTTGATTCCATTGTGTTTAATACACCCGCGGAGGCAGAAGACTTCTTGCGTGAATCAATTGCTGACGTTCGGTCTCTTGTGGCGTCAGATTTCAAACGTAATGAAATTAATGAAAAGTTAGCAGAATTTAGGGAATTTGCGGTAACTAAAGATAAAGAAGGTATGGCTCGTGTCCGTGAAGAAATGACAAGTTTGTATAGTCTTAATCAAAACATTCAAGAACTGCAAAAAGGTTATATTGATGATGTTATGAAATTAACTCAACTTTATGCTGATGGCAATGCTGAATTAATGAAAGCTGAAATGCTTGTTTCTATTAAAGAGTCAGATTTTGATTTGTTGTCAATTTACGATGCAACTGTATTGTCTAATCGAGAAGTTGGACCTGATGATATTACTGAATTTGGTAATGAAATTTTTGACATGATTATGGACGAAACCGTAGGTTCATATGAAACTGGATTTACTCCAGGATTTATTATTGATAATGTTCGTGAAACATCTCGTCGAAATGTTCGTGAAGCGACAATGTCAGCTCTTAAAGTTTCAAATTATGATTTAAATAAACTTCATGGTAATGATTTCGCGACTAACTCAGTAAAAGACCGTTTGATTAAATTTGATCCAGGATCAGCTATATCTATTGATGATGTACCACAAACATCAATGACATATCGAGCATTAACTGCAATTCAAGATACTTTGACTGACGGTGATTTTAAAGGCGTTAATGGGGCAAAACCTGAAGTGCTTATTGATGAAAACGGTATCGTCAAATGGACGGCTGTTCGGACGAAAGGTCAAACTAAGAAGGCAGCTGTACCTGAAACAATTTCTGGTGAAATTGGACAAATTATTATTCCAGACGAAAATGGAATCATCAAAACAAAATTTGCATCGGGTGAAAATTACGGTTTAGTTCCGGGTTATACTGGATATTTCAGTTTCGATGGTGATTATGCAAATGATAGTCGAATGGATCGTTTTCGTGTAAAAGGCTTCGAAGAATCATTACAAGACCAAGTTAGAGCTGCCGTTCGTGGACAAATGCTTCGTCCGTTTAATATGACATTGAATAATATTCCAACAGGATTAGATTCAAGCACCCTTAATGGGTTGTACCATGGAGATGTATACGGTAAACGTATTGATCTTGATTTTGTGGCTAATAGTAATCTTGATAAAGAATGTGTGGATGCTATTCTTAAAACATTATCTAATCGTGTTCGTTTCGATAATCAATATGGAGAACATGCGACAACAAGCGCCGCAACTCGTGCTGAAAAAAATCGTATCAATGAAGAAGATGAAGCGGCATTTAGCTATTTCAAAGCTGCGGGTGAAAAGAATATGCGTATTCTTGATTCTGATTTGACTAACATTGCGGACTTGACTATGACAGGTACAGGTAAAACTCAAGGGTTGATCTGGTACTTGACCGACGGAGCTGAGGTTAAACCTGATGGCTCAGTTAAAGCTAGTCAAGGAATGTTTAATGATAAAGGCGAATTGGTTGCAGATAAAACAGCATTGCAAAAATTAGATTATTTTAAATATCATGATTATAATGCATGGGACCGTAATCAAATGGCGGCCAATCAATTAATGACAGCACTACATATTGATGAAAATGTTGGGACAGCATTGACGGACTTTGGTGGTTGGACATTTGACGATAGTTATGCCGCATCACTTGAATTTGCTGAACGTAACTATGTTCCTGGTGCTAGTGTTAATGAGGAAAATAAAGAAGCGGCATTACATGCGCTCGAAGTTTTCAAATCAGCTTCAGATGGTGAAACTATTTCAGATTTCCGTAATCAATTTAATCCAAGGGAGCGTACAATTTCCGACGCATTAGGTATGAAATTGCCATATACAAATAAAGATTTTCTTAATTTGTATGAAATTTATGAAGCAAGTTTAAATAATAAAGTGTCAAAAGAAACATTTGATACTAAATTAAATGAGTTTGGATCTTTACGTAAACTGCAACGTGGTGATAAGATTTCCGACTTTGGGGGTAACAAAGGTACACTAGGTATTGTTATTGATCGAAACATGGATCCAGCTGAGGCTGAAGCCCAAAAGCTTACACATGAAGTAGCTATCATGAAAGCTAACCCCTGGTTAGATCTTGTTGGTGCCCCATATTCAATGTTAAGTCGTGATAACGCGGGTGTCGTTCTTGAATTGATGGATGGTGAAACTAAATCTGTTTATGACCCTATTGAAGGTAAAACCTTAAAAGGCGCTACAGGTAGCTTGAATGTGATTGTTACTGACTTAACTGTTGATCATAAAACGCATGCTTATTCAGCTGAGGATATTGCTTCAGGTAAAGGACGTAAAGCATCAGGACAGTTGGCATGGGCATTGCAATCTAAAAATGCAGATAAAATCATGGAAGAAATTTATGGAGATAATGTTGGCCCTTGGTCTACATTCCGTGAATACTTGATTACAACTGGTTTGGATATGAAAGCTGATGGTACATTGCTTTCAGAATATACACCTCAAACTGGTGAAATTCGTAACTCATTTGATTATGACCCAGAGAAAAGTCCAGCTGATTTCTTGAACCAAATCAAAGATCATGGTGGATTCCTTAAAGTTCCATTTGATATTAAATTTAAAAATGGAAAATCTGTTCAAACTGATAGTGATGGCATGTTCCAAATTCCTGTATTGTCAGCAAATCTGCGTAAAGATACAGAATTGGTAGATGATCGCTTACGCGTTCATGATTTTACTGGTCATTATGTTTCAATGTATGATAACCTTGGTGAGTTCAATAAGCTTGATGAAAAAATCAAAAACTTCACAGGTGATATGGATAATACATCTGTCAAAAATGCATACGATAGATTCGTTCGTGATCGTGATACGGCTCAAGCGTCCGTTCAAAAAGCATTTGACAAAATTCAATCAGAAATCATTGACCGTCAATTGAATGGTGGGCCTAATGGTAAACATAGTTTCATTCGTGATAAGATCATGGGTAAACGTATGAATAACTCAGCAACAGCTGTAGCTATTGTAGACCCTCGTTTGGATATAGGTGATGCTGGTATGAACTCCGCTATGATGGCTTCACTTGGTGTTAAAGAAGGTGACGTTGTCATGGGCTGGCGTGATCCAGTTCTTCGTGACGGTGCGATTCGTGCCTTTACCGTTAAACATGATGAATCTGTTCATGGTATTTCAATTAATCCAATTGCGGACAAATCACATGATATGGACTTTGATGGTGATACAATGGGTCTTATCAAATTACATTCACCTGAAGCTAATAAACAATTGAAAGAATTGTTTGGACACGAAGCTAACATGCTTGATTTTGGTGCTGGTTTGAATAAAGATGGACAGTATGATTTATATTTCCAAAGCGGAATGGATTTGTCTTCAGCTGAAGCTAAAGCTTTGAAAGATACAGGTTCTACTGAAGTAACAGATCTTTTAAATCAAGCTAAAGCAAATGCAAATGCTAAAGACGCAACAGGCATGTTGACTAAAAAAGCATTGCGCGATTTGAATAATTATAGCCATAAGGCTTTCCGTGATCATGGGTTTGGTGGGGATTATGTTCGATTAGATGATAAACAGTCTATGGTTGAATCATTTGCCCAAATGGTTAAAAACAAAGCAAAAGGTAGTCCTAGCAAATTTGTTGAATTGATGGATTATTTTGGGTATGAAGTTGAATCAGATAGTGACAAATTGTCTAAACAAATTGAATCTGGAAAAATTGAAGTTAAAAAATTCAATGAACGTCCAATCAAAAACCTTAGTGATGCTCAAGCCATTCAAGAAGCAACGGGTGTTAAATCTGATGATACTGGTTTAGCCGGTGGATTCTCTCAAAAATTGGTTGCGGCATTGCGTGATGACGATATGAAAGCTGCCCTTGAAATCACATATCCAATCACACAAGGTACACTTCAAATTAAGCATGACCCTCGTCAAGCTAAAATCATCAATGATGAATTGTCAAGTTCATTGAATAATTTATATGGTGGTAAATCAGCAGATGGTAAACAAAAAGATATTTCGGCACGCCAATTCAAATCAGAAATGACTCATGTTCTTTCTGAAAAATTGGGCGTTGATTTCAACGAAGAATATCTTGATACAATTGCTAATCTTATGAGTGAAAATGGCACAACAGCCGTTAAATCAATCAAAGAAATTGCAAAAGAAAAAGGATCACCTCTTGACCAAGTTGCATATGGTGGTGGTTATGATCGTTTGATTGCACTGGCTGAAAAGAATAGAAGTCTCCTTGAAGGTGAACGTAGTCAACAATTTGCGCCACTTAAAATGCGAGAAGCAACAGATGAAACAACATTGCTTAAACAAGATATTCTCGATAAAGTGGCAATTCAACAACGTGAAGTAGAAGCTAACCTAGAAAAACCTTTACCAAAAGAAAAATCTTCAGTTGATTTATCTAATGTAGAGGTATCACAACATACTGTAAATATGGCTAAATCGTCATCGTCAGATGATTTAGAACCATAATTATAATAAAAAAAAAAGGATAACAATTAAGTTATCCTTTTCATTTTGATAAAAACACCAATTAAATGCCCTAAGTTTTGATTTTAAGGCTCATGTCGGCATTGTCCTGTATAAGTTATCACTTTAATAATAAAAGCATCATATGAAGCCAATATGGGCTCTTAGTGTAATGTGGTATTGCGAAATTAATGATTGGGTTATCATGTTGTTATATAGCGGAACATTTGCAAAACAATCTGTTGTTATGAATTTCCATCAGACTCATTGCTTAAAATACTACTGAATGTGGTTTCTTGTTAATGTTTAAAGCCATTAAAAAAGCCAGTAACACAACTTATCAGCAAATTTATACAAAAAGAAAAAGAGCATCAAGCTCTTCATGATAGTCAGGGTTTAATGCCCGTATTTATCAATGATACCATGATGGTGGCGTTAGCTTTGAATCACGGAACATATATCTCATATCCGTAACATTCGATGTATTCCATTTACTCAAATCTCCAACTGACGTTAACTCTGAAGAACTGAACGCCCCTTTCATCGTAGTCACATTTGACGTATTCCATTTACTCAAATCACCAACTGATGTTAGCTTTGAATTCGTGAACATCTCACCCATATTCGTCACATTTGACGTATTCCATTGACTCAAATCACCAACTGATGTTAGCTTTGAATCATAGAACATATCACCCATAGCAGTCACTTTTGACATATTCCATTGACTCAAATCACCAACTGATGTTAGCTTTGAAAAACTGAACATATACCCCATATTCGTCACATTTGACGTATTCCATTTACTCAAATCACCAACTGAGTTTAACTGTGAACCAATGAACATAAAACTCATATCCTTAACATTCGATGTGTTCCATTGACTCAAATCACCAATTGATGTTAGCTTTGAATGACTGAACATTGAATCCATATTAGTCACCTTCGATGTATTCCATTGACTCAAATCACCAACTAATGTTAGCTTTGAATTATAGAACATCCAACTCATATCCATAACATTAGATGTATCGACATTCGTATCCAAATTATGGATGGTCTTGAGATTTCTATATCTATTATAAGAAAATGCGCTCGCCATTGAACTATTTGTGTCACCTTGAACCTTATCCTGAAAGGTAAGCGTTGTCAAGGTATCTTTTGGTAATTTTGCATTTTCAGACGCCATATTATGAAATATGATCGGTTTCGATGCATCCATCGCATAAATCACAGCATTACCATCTTTATCTACAACAAATTTACTATTTGAGCCCCAGTCGCCTTTTGTGACCCACTTAGCGTCATTAGGATTAATTTTATTCAAGATTTGACTAAATGTCGATTCTTGCCAATTGTTAAAGCCATTAAAAAAGCCACCGACGGTAGATTTCAATGGGCCATTCACAGCAAGTAACACAAAAGCTACTACGCTAAGTGCGATTAATGCGAACCCCATTCTATCCGAATTATTTTCCATATTTTATTTATTTCCTTTTTATTGTATTACTCTTAAATTATATCAAATTTAGTTAAAAAAAAGAAGTTTCATAATATTATTTTTATTGTCATTTGAGGTCATCGTTTAATTCATATTTCATATTTGTTTGATATCATGGTATAATTATATAAGAAAGGTGGTTTATATGACCAAAAAGAAACAGTATACAAAAGAAGAAGTTACTGAAGCATTGAGTCAGATTTATGCTGGTAATTTCGATGATGATCAAAATTCAAAGCGAATCAATGATTTAATTCAAACAATATCAGAAAGTGTTCAACGTAAAAGTTTAAGTGAAGCTTTGATGTTTAATGATATGAAAAAGGATTTTGATAGTTATTTATATGACGCATTGTCTGATTCAATTGATATTGATAAAGATGATTTAAAACAAGTTGTGGACACTACGGCTGGAAATCAACATGATTTTGCTGATAAATTTGCTGATAATTTTGAAGATCATTATAAAATGCCAGTTGATGCTTTCGTTGGATTTTCTGATTATCAAGATGAAATTCGAAATGAAGAAATTGTGGATACAATTCCGGATATGGAACTGAAATTGGATTATTCTCGAGCAATTGAGCCAGAACATCAAAAAACAATGGGAACAGTTAAATCGAATGAGTTGCAAAATGATTTTGATGTAGAGTTTGGTGATCCAGAGCCTATTGATGACACAGGGGCAGATATCGAGCCAAAAAATGAGAAAAATATACAAAAACAAAAAGATGATTATGATCTTGATTTGTAATTTTATGTTGGGTGTGGTATAATTTGTATGTAAGATTATATTATTCTCGGTTGAATAAATAAGTTGAAAACAAAAACCATGAAATGACATTTATTTGTTGTTCATGGTTTTATTTTTTTCCCCCAAATAATGATTTCTGTTGATTTTCTTGTATTTTTTTGTTATCATTAATATATAAATAATTTTTGAATAAGAATGAAAAATAAGATGTAAAGGTGATTAGAATATGACGAAACCTGTCAAATTAAATAAAGGTGATTTTGTTCGTTTGCTTAGTGCCAAATTGAATAAAACAGTTGATGAAACAACAGAAATGGTGGATGCGTTTTGGGATATTCTTCAGGACGAGGTTGAACTTGGCCATATGGTTAGATTTCAAGGTAGGGGTCGTTTCGAAATGAAAGATCGAAAAGGGCATAAAGGTCGAAATCCGAAATCAAAAGAAGAATATGAAATTCCTGCCCATAAGTCATTTGTATTTACGGCAAGTCGAACATACAAACGGCGTTTGCGCTCGGACAATGAAAAGACGAAATAATCGTCTTTTTTGTTTAAATCAAAATTAGGGTTTTGACTGATTTTGTGTTATTCTTATAATAGATATAATATGAAAAGAAGAGGTGACATATGGGGTTTTTATCAGATCGTGCTGCCAAAAAAGAAATAAATGAATATGTTCAATTGGACCGATTAAAAAAAGAATATGCTGAGGGCTGGGATGGATATGGTGCTCGATCTCATCCCGCTTATATTGTGTGTGAAGAAGGGCTTCAAAGTTTACAACAATATTTGAGTGAACGATTAAGCCACGATTATGATGTGGATGAAGTGTTAAATAAGCCTCCTCGTGATTTAAAAATTATGCGTGTTCAACCATCAATGGTTGATTTTGATTATGTAGCTACTAATGATGATTTGTTTATGGACGCATTACGACAAGATGCTAAACGCTTAGGGTATGTTGATAATGTTCCTAAAGGTGAATTGACAAATGAAATTTTAGCAGAATACATTATGAAAAATGTATATAATGATGAATATGATTTAGATTATTGGTCACAAAATAAAGCTGATAATCCATATTATCAAGATATTATTTATGGTAGTTTCCAAGTTAATTTAATTAAAGCATTTCGTGGTGAAACATCTGAAGAAATTTATGCAGCCAGTAGAGCTTATACTAAACACATGACAAAAAATACACGTTATTTGAATTATGATGAAAATGGTGAAGCTCATCGTGAAATGTTAGACAATGCCTCTGTTGCGTACTATAAATCATTATTACGACTTTATTCTGATTTGGATGATCCCGATGTTGTTACAAAAGAAGCTATTGATAAAGTGGGATATGATATGCTTGAGGATTCGTTGTATTTCCCAACAGATCCAATGATTGCTGACGATATGAGTACATTGATGGATAATTTGTCTCGAGGTCTATATGTTCCCGCGTATCATTCGGTGAAGCCTGGCGCTCAACCTCAATTGCATAATGCGGATTTAATTGATAAGGCTATAAATGGTGGTGAACGGGATATGTCACATGAAAATGAATTTGAAGCAGATTTGACCAATGACTTTTCTGTTGATTTAAATCCATTAGCGGCAGCAGAGCAAGCCTTAAAAGAGTATGAGAGTCATCCTATTGAATTTAGTGGTTTTGATGGCGATGATTTCGTAAATCTGGCCGAGTCTCAACCACAAACACCAGTTGTTTCCCTTCATGTTGATAATTCTAATGATACACCAAAATTACCTGAGCGGGAAATTACAGCCGAAGATTTCAAACCTAGACCAAAGCCTCGTAGTAAAGAAAATGATGGCCCTGATTTATAAAAAAAAAAACACCTCAAGTTGGGGTGTTTTTTATTTGCGAACAATTCCACGATAGGCTGCTTTTCTATCAAAATTTCTCAATTTTTGAAGATTTGTTGTTGTTCGTGCTTTTGAATTCATCCAATCATTGAGTTGATATTCTGTAATTAATGGTTCGTCTGCATCCATTTTAGTACCTGTTTTTACTTTATCTGTTTTTTCAAATTTATTAATCCAGGTTGTGGATGTTTCTATTTGCAATCTAAACAAGTCCATAAATGATTGTCGACTTATAGGTTTACCCATTGGGTTATTTTTGTTGAACCATGAAATAAACAAATCATATAGGAATTGTGTTGGTACTAAATCCCATTGTAATTGTGGCTCAATTTCAGCCCAGAATTGGATAACGGGATTGTTCATTTCCTTATAATCATTTAATAAAATCTGTGATTTGTTTGGTACAATGAATTCATTAAAATCTAAATTGAATGCTTTCCATAAGACATATTCTAATACATCTTTTCGTTTTATATAATCATCTTTAATGTATTTTCTTTGACCATTATTGGTGAAAGACTTGATAAACGGTACAAGAATTAAACGACGATAGAATGAGTCTGATTTATCACGAGTTTTTGGTAAACCATTTAGCATTTGAACATTTGTCCCTTTGAATTGAAGACGTATTGGCTTCTCAAATTTCCTATTGACATTGATGTCATCACCTGTAATAGACGCTTTAAAATCACGAACAGAATCAATATATTGATCCACATCGTTCTCGTCGGCAATATTGGCTGTGACACCTAATAGTGATTCTTTTAAGAATTCATGTTTGAAATCGTTAATGGCTAATGAACTATAATTACCTTTACCAACAATATTCTTCATTAATTGGCCAAGTGTTCCTTTACCGTTGTTACCTGATTGAGAATAGAAGAAGATTGCTTTTTCTCGAGAATATCCTGATTGAATAAAGTCAGAAATGACTTGCCATATTAATAAATTAGTATCATCATCTTCAGCTAATTCTGATATCCATGTGTCAACGTCCCATACATAACCATCATCTGCTATAATTGTAGGGTTTTTTGGATTTTCAACATAATTAATTGCCAATTTTGCTAAGAAAATATAATCGTCACTAAATGGCATTAGTTTTTTAGATTTTTTATTGAAAACTCCATTGTTTGCAATAATTAAATCAGGATGAGTTGTCTGTTGTATTGTGGGCACAATTCTTTTTATTTTGTTTAGTGTATCTTGTATATCTTTATCTTTGAAGCGTGGAGATACGGCATCAACTAAACGATATAAAATTTCTATATTTGTCTCGTATACACCTTTATTTGGTCCTTGTGCTTGATATGCTCCCAATAATGTGTCATTTGATTCTTTTGATACATAAATATTTTTAAAGGGAATAATAAATGTTAGAATCACAGCCGTTTCAAAAAAATCTAGCGTCTCTGGGATACGCTTTTGTACACGTGACGCTAAACCTGCATTACTTGTTTCTACACTTAATTTCTTTTCAATAAGAGCCGTTTCACCAATTTTAGATAAATCATCTAAACTTAAAGGCTTTGGTATTTTTAAATTGAGTAGAAATGATTTTAAGTAATCAGGCGTTTGTGTAATAAATTTATAAGGCTGTGTAGTTGACACATTATTCGACAATATTGCGCTTGCTTTCTAAATTATTAAAGATGCTATCCCAGTCAAGATCTTTCATTGTAACACCATATAGTTCTAATAAGCGTTTAAGACTTAATAATGGTATTTGTGTTGTTCCATTCTCCCACGCATATAATGTGGCTTTTGTAATTGATAATTCGGAAGTAATCGATTTTACTGTAAGTTTTGATTTCTTCCGCAATTCGGTTAAATTGTAAGTTTTCATAGTTATCCTTTGAATATAAGTTGAAATTTCAGTCATTTGAACTAATACTATCATATCATTAATTCAAAGAAAGGTCAAGTTAAACTATACCTTTTTAAAAAAAAAAGTCTGCATATTGCAGACCTTATATTATGGGGTTATTGTTGATAGCTCGCCATACTTATCATAAATTTCTTTGTTAGCTTTTGTTTTATCTTTGGTGTTATTGTAAATTTTATCAATGTTTTTATTGATTTCTTTGATTTTTGCTACAACTTTTTTGGAATTATCAATTTCGTTTTTATCTTTTCCATTTTTCTTTATGATTTTAGTGGCTGATTGATACTGTGAGGCTATTGCTGTAAGTGTGTTCATTGGGTATTCTTTGTTTACGAAATCAAGCATTCGAGAATGGGGGTCAGCATTAAAATGATCATTTGTCATCATAAGTCCAACAAAGGTTAATGAATTATCAGATACGATTTTGTATTTATTAATTGATTCGGCATAATAATCATGATGATCTTTCAATTGTTTATATGTAGAATTGGGTGTAAATTTTGATATAGCCAATACAATAATAACGGCTAAAACAATTGTGAGAAGATCTTTTATAATCACAAATTTCAATCTTTTTTTGAGTTTGCTTTCAAATACACCATTGTGTTTTTGCTCATCTGGTTCAAAAACTTTGCGGGCAAATATTACATCATTTAATAGGTGTGAATCTCTACTATTGTCCTTTACTAATTGAGGTATATTCTTGGATTCGGTAATGGTATAAATTGTGATGAATATTAAACCCCCACCAATTATAAATACAATAAGAGGGATATAAATCAAATCAATGGTATGAAGGATAAACATTATGAATAATAATATATATCGTAAAATAATATCAATTGCAGTTACAATATTATATAAAACTGTCCTAATAGGTAATGATACAGTATTTAGATACCACATGTACAAATCGTGCATATATTTCGTTCCTTTTCTGTTGACATTTCAGCCGTTTACTTCATTATAGCACTATTGCCAGTGTTCGTCAATGAATTTATTATCGTATTGATTATATTATCGTGGGGAATAATCAATGTTTCTACCAACTGGATAATAGATTTTAATATTATTTTCTCTTTGAATTTTATTCAATTTTTGTTTTGACCAACCTAATTTAGATGAAATATCATCGACAGTCATACCATGTGGATTTACTTCTAAATTATTATCTTTAACAAATTTTCTTAAGATTTCAACTTGTTGTTTTGAATGTTCGGCTTGAGGCGTTTCTCGGTTTAGTGTATATCTCAATCGTTCAATAGCCGTCTGACTCAAACCTGTTTGTTCTCGTATTGCATCTATCATTAGACTTGGATTGCTTAACATTAACATTGAGGCATTCGTGATAACATCATCGCCATATTGAATAGATAATGGTTTCAATGTTTTATTATAAGATATATTATTTTTTTTGATTATTTGCCCAATTCTTTGTTTGGTTACACCTAATTGTTCCCCCAATTCTTTGTATGATAGCCATGGCTGAGTTTTAATTAATTCTTTTAATCGCTCACATTGGAGTAGGGTGTCAGTATCTCTATTGTTCATAGATTATTTCCTTTCAAGAGTTTTATTACAATATTTAAAAAAATAAAATTGTATAAACAATTTCTTTTTTAAATTATTATTATCAAAAATACGCTACAAAGCATGATTACTACGGGCTTTGTTAATATTTTTGTTTGGTTCCACTTTGGTCGATTGAAAGTGGAACCTTTTTGCCAAGTTTATGCTTTCACAAATCATTATTGATATTTATTTTTGGCATTATTATAAAATAATTAGAAAAAAGTTATAGTGTAAAATTACGAGGCTCAATGTTCATTGAAAAGTTCCACTTTAGTGGAACTTTTTGGAAATACACGTTTAAAGGTTTGATGTTGTCATGATTTACGGTTCCACTTTTTGGTGGAACCTTTGGATTTTCTTATAAATCAATACAGAAAATAGACCTTCGTCGTCATCATAATTTGCAATTTCTCATAAAACGAAATATGCCACATTACGGCATATTTCAACTATATTATGGTGGAACCTTATATATTGTGAAATTTTCCAATAAATGTATACATTAAAATTTAAATAATTGGGTCAATAGCAATTCATACGAAACATGATTTGTCATGTGAAATTTTGGAAAAATAAATGTTGCAAATATTACAGGTTCCACTTTTGGTCTAAAAATACAGGAAAATGGGGTAGGATGCTCTCTTTTTTATGGCGCCTGCTTTATTTTTTTTCAGCAATAATTATAAAAATTTTGACTGAAAATGAGATACATTAGAATATAATGAGTGATGTTTTTAGCCAAAATTCCAGTTAGACTGAACAAAAGTTCCACTTTGGTGGAACTTTTTAGCAAAAGTGGAACCAAAAGTGGAACCTCAAAAAGTGTCAACCACGGACTTAGTTAATTAAGTTCCACTAGTTCCACTATATTTATATATTATTTAGAAATAATGCTCTGCTCCCTATGATGCTTAGATTTCTTTAATGTATGTCAAAAAGGGAGCAATATTATAAATGGTTGTCAAAATTTGGTGGAACCATTGGAACCACGAAATTTAGCACTGTATAAATTGATGCGAAAACGTGCATAAACGTTGTTACAATGGTGGTTCGTGAAATATTACAAACACTAATTTTTGGTGTACTGAAAAGTTCCACCAAAGTGGAACCGGTGGAACCTGTGACGATGAACCGAGACCACTGTCATGTTTAGTGGTTCCACTTTAGGGTGGCATTAAGAATTTATATATAAAAGATAAGTATCGCCTATAATGAATAATATTCAAAAAAAAATTATATCTGATGATCTATATAAAAAATATATGCGGTTTATATCATCTTGGTTGATATATCAGCCGAATTATGCTATAATAAGATATAGATAAAAAGATCGAAGGGATATTATTATTATGAGTGACATTTTTGATACATGGGCTGCGCAGGCACAAGAAACAGAGCAAAACGTTGATTTTGAAGAAAAACAACAAGAGGTTTTTGAGCCTGTTGCTGATTTACTCGATTCCGATGGAACTATTATTGGTGAAAGCACAGCAACCCATAAACGACTTGAAAGTGCTCCGGTTGAAACGAGCATGGCTGTCGTTCAAATTACACCCGATGTTGCTGAAACAGATGCTTTTAATAAGATTCTTGCAGAAATTCCTGAGAAATTGAAACAAGTTGATATGTTATTGACTGACTGGCGAAAAAATCCAGATGAGTTTGTTGAAAGTATTGATGAAGAGTCATTGAATGAAAACTTGAAAGCTCTTGATGCAATTTCATCATTTAGCACATCAATTACAAAAGATAGAAAAGCCATTAAAGATTATTTTAACGATCAACGTGATAAAGCTGTTAAATATTTAGATGACAAATTGACAGCTGCTAAATTTGATGATTTAGTTACAGCCAAAGCCGATATTAATCAATTGAAAAATGATATCACAGCACATAGAGCAAATCAACGATGGGCTGAATTGAAATCAACATTTGAAGCAAGTATTGCTCAATATAATATTATTGCTAGATTGGCACCAGAGCTTCAAGACTTTAGTCGATTCCGTTTGATTAATCCAAAATTGGTATCAGGAGCTAAGACTCGAAAAATTACAGAGAAAGTAAGAACAAATGTTTCAAACATTGTGTTTGAGTGGAGCACAGCCTTGCAATCTATTGAGTCAAACTCATGGGGCCTATCATCAGTTGATCAGTTTAAATTGTTGACTGGATTTAAAGCCAATCCATCACCTCAATATGTTATTACTGAGGGTGAGGCTTTAAAAATTAATGCAGAACGTAAACTTGAAGCGGAACGTAGAGCCGCTGAATTAAGAGAAAAAGCTGAGGCTGAAGCTAAGATTAAGCGTGAGCAAGAAGCTAAAGAAATGGCTCGAATCAAGAAACAACAAGAGGAAGCTCAACGCTTGCGTGATACTGAAGCTCAAGCAAAAGCTGATGCCGAGGCTAAAGCTCTAGCTGAAAAAATGGAACAAGCTCGTAAGGCAGAGGCTACACGTAAAAAAGAGATTGAAAAATTATCAAATCTTTATGTCAAACCTCAAGTCAAACAAGAATTTCCTAAATTTGTTGATTATATGTTTGGAATTCCAGCTTATAAAGATGTTCATACGAATCCTCGTACAAAAGCCCGTTTGGCTTACGACACAATGATGCAAGTTGCTACAGCTGGCTCTGTTGTTCAATTAGAAACAGGTGGTGATCCTGAAAAAGTATTAGATTTATTACGATTCATCTTGGATGTATAAAAAAAAGACTACATATTGTAGTCTTTTTGTGTGTCATGGCTTTTTATTATTAAATGTTATAGGATTTGATTGTAAGAATGATGATGATAATACAGTAATCCGTTGATTTGATCGAGTAGCTAAAGCTAAATTGATGGAATCATATTCACCTAAAATTGAAACAGATTTTTTAGCCCGGGTCACAGCTGTATAAATTAATTCACGAGATGTCATGTTTTTCAAATAAGAATTAAATTCAGGTTGAATTACAAGAACTTCGTCAAATTCAGATCCTTGTGATTTATGTGTTGTAATAGCATAAGCCAAATCTATTTGTGTGAGTTCTACATCAATAAACGGAACGAACATATCATCAATTTTGATGATTGCAGCATTTACTACTTCACCTGTCGCCTTACTAATTACACCATTAATGATGTCATAAATAAAACCAGTATCACCATTAAAGATGGTTTCCTTGTGATGATGGTAATTATTTAGTTTTGCTAGTTGTTCTTGTTGATTTACATTTCCGATGTAATTCCCATTTATAACTTGGAAAATAAATTTTTTACACTCAGCCGCATTGTCAAAACTAATGACATTAAAATTGGTTGTATTAATAACATAGTCTCTCAAGTAGAAATTTGTACCTAAATCATTAGGATATGGTGTTTTCTTAACATTTAGGGTTTCTTGTGGTGTTGGGTGTGTATGTAAGATTCTTTGTACATTTTCATTGATTAACGCTGTCGCTAATCGAGGTGCATTGAAGCCGTTGTTAAATTTTTCTTTGTTTTTGAATGGCGATAATACTGCAAATTTTGAGAAATCATCTGGTTTTAGATGTAAGTATTTCGATGCGATATGGGTATACAAGAACTCATGCATTTGAAGTGAGTCAACAGGAAAATCAGGACTGTTAATGATTTTAAATTCAGGCTGTGATAAGTTCCAGGCGGATACAGGATCTCCGTGTCTGATATGTCTTGCGTTTTCGGCAATAACCCCGCCGTTTCTATGTGTTACATCTAGTTTTGATGTAGGAATGACATTAGATTCAATTAAATCTTGTAGTACTTTTCCGTTAGAAATTGATGGAATTTGGTCAACGTCACCAAGTATTACGATTTTGATAGATCTTCCAATTTTAGATAAGACTGCGTTCATTAATGCTTCGTCTAACATTGACGCTTCATCAATAATAACGAGTTTAATTTTTCCTGATTCTTTGATGACATCATTGCTTGTCATGAATTCATTAGAGTCAATAGATAATTGTAATCTTGAATGAATTGTTGAGGCCTTTAATTGAGATAATGTATATGGCCCAGCAATATTGTGAACTTGTTCAGACATTCGTTTTGCGGCTTTCCCGGTTGGGGCCATCAATGCGACGGATTCAATGAATTCCGCATAATTTCGGCACTGTGATAGCCAAGCTTTTAACAAATATTTTACAATTGTAGTTTTACCCGTACCTGGCCCACCTGTGATGATAGACATGGTTGATTTATTGCTCAATTTGATGGCATCAAGTTGTGATGGGTCAAGTGTTCCATTTGGAATATCTTTTTGAAATTCCGAAATTACAATTTGTTCAAGAATATCAGGGTCAACTAATGGCTGTGTTTTTCGATTGGTTCTAAATTTGATTTCTTTGGCTAATTCTTTGTTGATTTGGAATTGTCTGGCTGTCATAATGTAGCCATCATAGTATTTAACCAATTTTTGTTTTGGATCTAAGTTCCATGATGAAAAGGGTTGCTCTCCCAATGCTTCTAAATTATTGAGTAAACTTAAGGTTTGATCATGAGGCTTAGATAGGTTTGAATACATCCATGTTCTTACTTCGTTAGCCATAGGCGTGAATATATTGCCAGCATCAACTGGAATGGCTGTATCTTTTGTTTTGTTTGTATTGGTAATGATTGCATCATACAACAACGGTGGAAGAATAATTTCCATTGGTGTTGATTTTGCAATTTGAATGGCTGTAATTAATCGTTTAATTTTAGAACCATAAAGCCTAGCAATTCCTTGTTTTTCCGCAATATTGGTTAATAGGGCTTGAAATGGATTTGTCCATATAAATTTTGATGGATCATTTGTATAATTTTCATTTAGTTTTTGAATATGAGCCCATTCGTTTTGTGTGAGAGCCCATTCAAAATGTGGAATGGTGAGATCACTTGGTTTGATGAGTTTTTCTCGTTCTAAATCTTCGAACAATACAAATAAACTTTGGTCTAATTCTGGAAATTTATTAACAAGATAATTATAAAGACCTTTATAGATTTTGTCACCAGACCTGTACCCTTTAATTTCCATACTAAATGGGTGGTTGGGATCTTTCAATTGAAGTAAATTTTGGATGAAAGTTTTAGCGTCTGTGCCTAAGAGTTGTACTAATTTTTTAGACGTGGTTTTACCTACATTTTTTACATTGGTTTGTAAAAACTGAGCCATTGTTCCGTATTGAAATTGCTCAGATATTAGACGGTCAGAGCTGGATTGGTTGTTGTATTGAATTGGCTCTAATGAAATATTAGTGTATTCTCGACCCTTAAATATTCTTTTTTCAACTTTTTTACGAGCAGTAATTACAATACGATCATTGATCTGTACGTCATTATCTTTGATGTTCATTGTTACTCGTGGAATTGTTTCATATTCTGGTTTTTCAGGAGTAGATGACAATTTCAATTGATGAAATGTACCTTCTAACCATAACCGATCAATGGTTGACATATCATCTGATGCTTTATCTATTTTGGAATCTCGGTTGGAGCTTTTAACTTTAGTGATGTCAAAAAATCCTTGAACAACAGGTAAGTCTTGAAATGGTGAAATTGTTGGCATGATTTTATCCTTTCGCACATTGCGATATTTTGGCTTTTAAGCCCTTGCTTTTAATTTATGGTAAATTGCTATGCATTGTTAAATTAAATAGCAGAGAATGCTAAATATGAGCTTCTGCTACATGATCTATTATACTATAAGATTTATAATATAATAAGAGTGAAATCTTTATTGGCAAATGAGATTTTACATTAAGTTTTGCATATAAAAAAAAACTACTCTATAGAGTAGTTTTCGTATTATTTAAATTTGAGTTTTAATTTAAATAATACTTTTTGATAAGGATCTTTGTTAATTAAAGATTGTTCTAATGTATCAAAGAGCCTTTTTTCCGCAGGAAATGATAGTTTTGGGTTGTCATCAAAGACTAGTACAATTGATTCAGAGTCATCGAAGTCAAAGTGGGCTCTATATGTGTAAGCGGCTTTGTTATATAATGACAATGGTAGATATGAGTCTAATGTTTTGAGTCTTGACCAACGTTTGGATGATTGGGCTAATTTTAAATCTTCTGTCCAGTATTGGAAGTTTGAAATACGATAGCCATACTCGGCGTCTATAGACGCCTTTTCTTTGTTTTTGATTATATCTCTCCAGCCTTTGAGTTCGTCTCGTTTTGTAGCTAGACCGTCGGACTTGAGGTAAGTCATTGCTTCTTCAATGATGATTTCATTTCGCATATTAGACAATATATCTTGTATTAATACGTGTTTAGGTGTTTTGTTTACTTGTGTTTTCTTGTTATCATATTTTGCTAAAATTATGGGTTGTGCTTTAGCTATAGATTTAATTATTGTTGATGGAAGCCATTCAATCATAGGTTCTACTTGAATATTTTTGTTTTCAATAGGTTTTCTGATTGTTGTTAATTCAATTTTGTTGTTAATGCTTGATGCCACAATGATACCATAATCATCAGGAATGTGATCGTATATTGATGATTCTTTTGATGCTCCGATTACGATATATTTGAATGAACAAACGCTATTGTAACCAATGATTTGATTAGGAAGTCTGGCATATGAATCATAGTCACTTTTAATTTCGTAACTTGTGATTTTATCTGATGTTACGTCTAAGATGTCTGCAATGGTATTATTGAACATGAATGTAAATTCGTGTAAAAGAATGTGGCCTTTTAATGATTTAACAATGGCTTTTCTGATTTGATTATCTTTTAATTTATCCATATTATTCAATATTTGTATCATCAGGTGTTTTATCGAAACGGAATCGAGTAAATCCTGCGTGACGCAATGCTTCACCTCCTTTTTGGTTTTCAGATTTTTGGAAATATTGAATTTCAATCATTTTTCCTAGATAGAAATCTTGATTATCCCAAATTTCAGTTTTAAGTTTATCTGAGATACCAAATCCTACATCTGTTGTCTTTCCATTACCTAGACTAACAATTAATGATTTTAGTTTTCCTTTAAATTTGCCTTCGATGGCTTGGTTAAATCCTACAATTTCAACGTCAGCTGATTTCATTTGCTTTACTTTTAGGATATCTTTAGAACGTTTTTTTGCATAAAGCCCTGTTGCTCTATTCAACATTACGCCTTCCCATTTATTTTGTTTTGCAATTGTTGCCCAATTTTGAATTTGATCTTTAGTAATAATGCCTAACAAGGGGATAGGTGCTACTAAATCGGTTTTAATCATAGCATTAAGCCAAGATTCTCGACGATGAGAATAGGGCTTGCTTGATGTTTCTGATGTTAGGAATTCGTCAAGGGGAATACAATCAAAGATGTTTAATTGAATATTTGATTTTTGTCCTTTTTTGCGGATTTCTTTAGCTGATGCTCTGAATAATTCATGAACGCTAAGGTTTTTTGTATTTTTAAGTAAGAGTTCGCCATCAAGAACGATTCCATTCGGAAAATGTTGCATAAGGTGTTGATTTTTACTGATAAATGATAGTATATCATTTTCTAATTCATCAAATCCTTCTTGTTTTATACCTTTACGTGAGTATAATTCACATGATGTTTCGTTTTGTACTTTGACGATACATCGTGTTCCATCAAGTTTTTGTGTTACATACAACTTTTCATCTTCAGTGATATCCTGAATGTATTTATCGATAGAAAACGCAAGTTGGACATCAAAAATGGGAATAAGGTTTTCATTAAAGGCTTTATTGACAGACTTTGCTGACATGCCGACACTCAATGATTTAGCAAATACTTCAGATAATACAGATTTAGTTGTGTCATCAAATTGATTGAGATAGCCTAAGAGGATGGCAATGGATTTATTTGATCCAGTTGGGTTGTCAATAAGGTATTCTAGCACAGTGTTAAATTCTGTGTATTCTTGAATAGGTTCAATATCTTTTGATAATGAAATTGTTGAGATTCCAATTTTTGTAAAAGGGTTTAACATAAACACCAAAGCTTCTTTAAGCAATGGTGTATCCGCATTTTCTTTAACAATTTGTTGTTTTTGTGTTTTCGACGATGTGTCTTTGATTTTAAGTAGTGTTGATACAAGATTTTTTTCTAGCATTATTGCTCCTTATTTGATTTTGGCTTCACCTGTGGTGTAGTTAATAGACACACCTTGTTGTTGATTTGATATCCATGTTCCAATTGAAAATTTAGATGGATTATCAATATCATAGGCTTCAACATAAACAGCACGAGGTAATAATTCATCACCGTCATATACGGGAATTGCTGTATATAATACTATAGCTTTATCATTAGCATAAAGGTAGTCTCGAGTTTTTGTTTCGATATAGCTCATTCCACCCGGGTCTTTTGAGTAGTTTGATCCTACATTTTGAGCACGAGTTCCGAGAATAAGATTATGGTCGGTCATATCTCCACCTAGAGACCATGCTAATAAATGGCTTTTGTTATAAAGCCAACCATTGTATGATGATTTAGCCATTTTTAAATTGACTTTTTGATTGTTTGATTTAGACCCTGATACGTTTTCCCATTTATCTGTGAAACGATTAGGGGTGCGTTCACCGGCAATAACTAAAGATGAAGAAAAGGGTGGACGGCCAAGATCTTTTTGAGCAAGAAGTGTATTTTTGTTGATTAGACCTGTAGCCATTGTAGCTCGACCTAATGAGTCAAGCTTGTCGTACCTTGTCCATTGTTCTTTTGTTTTTACGTGGTCATTTGTTGTGATGAATGGCTTGACTTCTTTATGATATTCTGGATATTTAGTGATATTATTGATATCATCTTTGTCTCTGATATATGCTGCGGTTGCTTGGTTGGGCCAATTCTTGTGGCTGTCAACTGATGGCTGGGTAATGTTTACTGTTTTTGATTTGTCATCTTGTTTTTTGATGTCAATATTGTTTTTAATTTGAGAACAACCGGTTAGAGTTAAAAGTGCAGCTAATAATGCAATTGATATTGTGGTAATTTTTTTCATGAATTATATCCTTTTTTTATTTTTGATAAAATTTCATATTTTGGTTTTTGTTCTAATATCGAGGTATTACCATTATGAATGAGATAGTTTCCAAATGTATTATTGAAAGGAGATTCATCAGCAAAATCAATATACATTTCTATATTTGGTGCTTTTTCCGATAATTTCCTTATATATTTAAATGGGTGAGTGTCAGCCGTAATGAATAAAATAGACAGATCTGATTGAGATACTAATTCTGGTTGCCATTTTGTTCCCCAATTAGAAAATAGCCATTGAGGTAGGTCATAAGATTGGCATGAAATTATGGCTTCAAACAATTTTTTTCCTATTTCTTTTTGATTTGATATGGTGTAGCCATATCCGTATGATTTATTTATACGAAGCCATTCTAATAATAATAATGGGTGCAAAAATTGGTTTATTTTTGGTTCAATGTTATCGCGTTCGCTTTTGTCCGAGTCATTAAGGTGTATTTTATTTAATTTAATAAGCATTTTATCTCGAATATTTTTTGGAAGTGATGACAAATAGTAGGCCACATACTGTTGACTTTTATCTGTATTTACACTTGATGTAAATTCTTCGAGTATTTTTGGTTTTGGTATAAGTATATTAGGATCGATTATTGAATTGGGTATAATCCCCATTAATGATTTAATAGTAATACAGTCGGTTTCTGATTGAAATGTGATTTTAGTGTGCATTTTGATTCCTTTCAAAAAAAAGACATCAATATGATGTCTTTTAATTATATCATTGATTTCAAGATATGGTTACTTAATAGATATTTAAATAGCCATTTGATTATTAGCCAAGGATAAAATGTTTAGTTTTGACTCGAGATTATTTAGGTTATGTTTAAGATTACTAATTTCTTGTCGGGCAAACTGCATTGATAAAGTATTGGCATCAAATTGGTTTTGAGTAACTTCGAATTCATTTTGGGCTACATCTCGGTTTTGTTTTGCTGTAGCAATTTGCGGTTGTTTATCTTTTAGTGCATCTTTTGTCCAGTTATTTAATAGATATTCGGGTGTTAGTTCAGGCGCTGTTGATTCTTTTGTGAATTTTCGAATATCTTTCCATTTTTGTTCTAATACTGATTGAAGGGCTAAGTTTGCTTCTTTCAAATTTTCAATTTTAGCTAATTTTGAATTAATTTCATTATAAATTTTATTTTTTTCGTTTTTAATGTCATCAATTTCGGTCATAAGATTAATAAAATGATTGGATGGGCATAAGATGTCTGAATTATAAATTTCATTAAAGGCAACAAGTACTCTATTGTTTAACATAATACCTAATGCTTTATCGGATGGATCTTTAGATTGGGGAATATTAACAGTTTCTGTAATTTCAATGATTGCTGTGTGTTCTAAACATTTAACAATACAGCCTTTGAATGGATACTTTAATCCTGGATGAATCGTAATGACAGATTCACCTGGAAGAATATTCTTTTTTGCTAATGGTTTAGATTTTTTCGGATCGAATGTAATGAGTGATTTTGATGGGTACATAACTTGTGAAGTTCCTTTCAACTGATTGTTTATATTTTAATATAGTTTAGCATAACAAATTATATCTTGTCAATTATAGGTTTTGAGCGATATTTTTGAAAAGTTTCAGCAAATCTGTGTTGTCAATTACTGTTTCAATTTTTCCATCAAATTCAATGGTGATTGGTGTTCCTTTTAGTAGATTTGTAGTTCCCCAATTGACGATTTTAAGAGAGAGTCCATTCGGTACGGGAATGATCATATCAATTTCAATAGATTCTTCTTCATTTGGTAATTTGATGTAAATTGGCTTTTTGTATTCTTTGATACGATTGATTGTGTCCATGAATGGAATGATATCTGATAAAACATCTTTGAGGTCGTCAAATGCAATATCTTGAACAATAATATTAAAATCATTAAGATTAATATTGGCGCTCGATGTAGCATTGTCTCCTGTGATTTCCATTTTAGGTTGATTTGTATTTGGATCGATTTGAGGATAGTCAAAAGCATATTGTAGGTTATCAGCTGATTGTAAATCATCTAAATTTACAGGGGTTGTAATCGTGATGTCGTATTCTACTGAGTCAATTGAGATGTTGAGGCGTTTGATGTCGTTAATAATGTTTGATGTCATTTTTTTTATTCCTTTTCGGTTTAAAGTTTAACCTTTAATAATTTATTGGTGTTAATTAAAAGTACAATTAGCATTAATGTTGTAGCAACAATTGATACTCAATTTATTTTGATAATGGTAAAAATAGAGAATAGAAAATAGATGTTATTGCGTATAATGCTGCGATTAGTGTTAAATATTTAATATTTATTTTGAAACTGATGATATTTCCCAATCTAAATGGGTTTTGTGAAATTCAATTAAGATCTTCTTCTAGTCTGATTTGTGCTGTTTGTAATTGTTCGTCAATAAAGTAAAATAATGAGGCTATCGTTAGTGGGGATGTGGGTTTACATTTTGAAAACAATTTAACGAAGTATTCCATTGTTGGGGATGTTATGTTTTCAATAGTAAGATTTCCTTGATTTGGGTCTGCGTCAATCAATTGAGATAATGTTTACTTGAGAGCTTGTACTTGTGGATATGATAGTTTCATTATTTGTCCTTATTTTAGTGATTTAATTTTGTCATATATGTGATCTCCGAGTATTTGACGAATTTTAATCTCAAAAATTTGTCTTTTTTTTGATTTCCAGGATGTATCATAATGGTGAATTGATATAGTCTTGTCTGTAATGTGTGTTTTACCTGATGCCCTATTGTATGGACATAGATAGTCAATTGGCAGGATTGTGAATTTTAATGATGTTTTTGACATAGATATGGTTACGGGCTCATTTGTTACTTCAAATGATGGAAGCATTTGGGCTAGAGCTTGTTTTGTAATTGTAATGCCTGTGGTTAAATCTATTTTGCCTGATTTATGATCAATAAATGAACGATGTTTGTACATGTTCATGTTTTCAATAATAACAGGATGATTTGGAATGGCTCCAAAACCTAGACCTGTATTAACATTTGTTTTTCCTGATTCAATTCCCATGAAAGCGTCATATTTACGAAGTTCGTCAAGGGGTTTAATGAGTTCTACGTCGGTATCGAGGTAAAAACCGCCATATTTGGCTACGACGGAAAGTCGAGCAACGTCTGATACGAAGATATATTTCTTGTGTTTATAAGCTTCTTTAGTATAAATATTGGCATTGACATCTAAATTTGATTCGTCCCAGCGCTTAATTTTATAGTCTGGTGCAAATTTTCGCCAAGATTCAATGCATTTTTGTACATTTTTAGGTAGATCTTTGCCGCCAAACCAGCAATAGTGAATAATTTTTGGAATCATAATAGTCCTTTAATAATTGATTGAAACTCAGTATTAAATTGTTTGATTTTACTGTAAGTTTATGTTTGAGTTTTCAATAATTTGTTTGATAAAGCGTTTTTGAGTATTGATTCACGTTGAACTCTTTCTATCTCCGAATAGGTTGAGGATAGCCTGGTTGAATCGTTTCATTGTTTACAAGTTTTTTTGCATTATCTATTAAATATTGAGTATAATACTGCCCGTATATTTTAGATAATTTTTTTGTAGCAGCTTTCATATGAAAATCTTTTGTTTTTAAATGATGGGTATCACTTGCGATAAAATGAATCAATTCATGCTCTATCAATTTAAATGCTGTTTTTTTAGCTTTTGACCCAAACTTACCGATGATACTTCCGGCTGTGATTTGAGCTAATGCCCCATGCTGGACTAAATCATATAAAATATTTGGATTTTTTATGATATCGGTATTACGTTCGGGATGAACGATAATGGGTTGGTATTTACTCATTTGTAGTTGGTAGCAAATGTCTTGAGCATAATAGGGTACATTATTTGATGGAAATTCGATTAAAATGTATTTTGATTGATTTAATGTTAACAAATTGTTGTTTTCTAAATCAGATACAAGATTTTCGTACAATCTGATTTCTTGCCCTACTAAAACATTTATATCAAGGTTATTATTTTGAGCAATTGTGTTTGTTTTGTTTACTAATGATGTAATTGTGTCAATAGATGGCTTAAATTCAGGGTTTTTATGAGGCGTGGCAATTATTGATGAAATTCCTTCTTTTTCAGCTTTTTTTAGTAAATCTAATGTTTCTGATGAGGATTTGGCCCCATCATCGATTCTCGGTAATATATGGCTATGAATATCAATCATGGGATATCCTTTCATTGATGACACCCAATAGGTGATATTTTACTATAAGTTGCTTGTATTTGAACGTGTTTTCTTCTGCTTTTCATTTTTATGCTTATGATGTTTTTTTTCTACATTATAGTTGACATTTATATATATTAATGTTATTCTATAGATGTAGATGTTTCATTTACATATTAGTGACACCGTCTGAGACGATCAATAAAAAAAACTAATAGTCTGGAAAACAGAAATGTTAACTGGATAAAGGTAGGCAGTATGCCCTTATTTCATTTATCGTTAATCTGAACAAGATTCAGATAAATGGGTATTAACGTAACTTCACATTTTACATGGTTTTTACGAACTGTAATATAAAAAAAGAGAGACTACTTATGTAGTCTCATTTTGTTGGTTGGCTTGCGCAGATTGGGCATCTTCAATATCGATAATTGATCTTAGATATGCTGTATGCATTGGATCTTCGAACATATTAGATAATAAAGATGTGGCTGAGGTTGGGGTTCCAACAACTGTTGAGTTAATAATGTATTCTGATTTCTTAGCACGACTAAGGGCCACGAAGAACATACGAAGACTTTCTTGACTTGTGCTGTTCTTTTTCTTTTGGTTAAATAATACAATGGTATGATCGAATTCAAGACCTTTAGCTCCATGAATTGTTGATACAATGATTGGACATTCGTCGTAGTTTGGAATTTCATTATTTTTATTAAGGTATTGATCCATCGCATTTTTGCGTGTTTCAATTCGAAGAAGTTCTCGAGTAAGATGTCCAACCAATGCTTGGCGTGATTGTTTCCCTGATCGAGTTTCTGTTAACATGATTTTCCATGCTTGATCATTTGTTACTTGAGTAATAGCTGATACAATAACTGACTCAAAGAATGCTAATTGTTTAGGTGATGCTTTATTGTATTTTATAGCAACTTGATCTTTCAGTTCTTTTGTAATGAGTGATGTATAAGCTGATGATGATGTACTAATGTTTAGAATGTTTTTATGTGCTTGAGCGACAATATCCGAAATGATAGTTAGTGGTCGTTCATTATCTGACATAATATTTGTGATAGGAATATCAAGGTTATTTTTGATCATTAAGCGTTGGAGTGCTTCTGATGCCGCAATAACTTCAGCTCGAGTCCAACCTAAGATTGCAACTTGTTCTTTGTTTTGAAGTTTTGGTAATACCCAATTGATGAAATCATCACTTTTTTCAACAAAATCGGCAATTGATTCATTATAATCTGATTGTCTAGCAGATAGCATAATGTTGTTCTTAATTTTGATTGATTCTTTGAAAGAATCTACAGTTGGAATATTGAATGACGATGCTGACAACTGGATTTGAGCAAGATCATTTGCTTCAATAACTTGTAAGAATTGATTTGCAAATGTTAGAATTTCTTGATTTGATCGATAGTTTACATCAAGTTTGTATGATGTAAATACATCAGACGCTTCGAGGGCATTCATGTATCTTGGGTCAGAGTTACGGAATTCATACAGGGTTTGAGAGCCATCGCCAATGATAAGTAATTGGCTCTTGTAGTGAATGGTTAATTCAAGAAGTAAGATGTATTCAAATGTTGAAATATCTTGTGATTCATCTGTGATAATATATTTCAAATCTTGGTATCTATCGGGGATTGTAAGATTGGCATTTGATTCCAATAATTGATTATGGATAATAATTGGTTGCAACTCAAGGGTTGTTTGTTCGATTGCATCTAATACAATTTCGGTTAGTTCCATGTTTGATTCAATAATTTTGGCTACATCGCGTGTTACTTCTTGTAAGTTTACTCGTTTGAATCCTGTTTGGTCAAATTTGCGAACAGCTGATGAAAATGTATCAATGAACTCCATTACCGTTGCTACAGAATAACCTTTAAGTGAAAAGATTTTAGCTGATGGGTTTAGTAATGAAATACTATTAGCTACGGTTGATGGTTGACTTAATGCTTGTTTTGGATAAGATGCGTTGTAAATTGAATTGAACATGTTTGCTAATGTTTCACTTTTAATTCCAGGAAAACGATTAGATATAACGGTTGCAGCAACGTTTGTAAATGACAATACTAATACATTTTTTAAGTCTTGCCCTTGATCTTTGATGTAATTAATACGACCAACAAGGGTATGAGATTTCCCTGATCCCGCGCCAGCTTGACCAATGACAAGGGGCTCTTGTGTCAAAATGATTCGTTTTTGTTGCGCTGAATAATTTGGATTTGAAGAATATTTTTTTGAAATGGCTGGATCAATTGGATCTAGTTTATAAAGCCCATCAGCCTTGTTTAATTCATTTAAATCGTGAAGACGTTGAGCTAGCAACAACCGAAGTGAACGTTTAGAGATAGCATTAATTGAAGTTTTTGGGAGATTTGATCCTTTGAGTTTACTGTATAAATCAGAGAGATATGCGGTGGATAAAATAGATTCATCAAGATTGGCTAAAGCTTCATTATATGACACAATTGATTCAATTGTTGATGTCATTGTTTCGTCAATATTAGAGCCAGATGAGGCTTTCGCATTTAAGACCGCATTAATAAGATCTGATGTGATTGATTCAAAGCTGTTTTTTACTTTGAATGCTTGCGTTGCAAGCATTGTTGAAATGCTAGCTGGGTTAATTAGATTTGCTGCAACATTTGATAAAGCATTTTTTGAATAATCTTGAACAACAGCGGTTGGTAAATTAGTTTTTGGCGCTCCGATTGTACGAGAAATGTGAATACGAACATTGTCGGCAATATTTCGTGACGAAAGACCTTTTGACAGGTCAGGGTAGAGTGAAGCAATAGTCATAACAGCTTGATGAGGGGTTACTTCTGTTACTTTTTGTGTGATGATTGTTTTGGCGTCAGGTACTTCATTTTTACTTCTAGTAACTAGAGCCATGTAAGCAAGAGGTTGTCCTGCCAACACACGGACATTTTTACCTGAGCCTGATGATTTGGCTGGAATTGTTTTTTCCCACAATTTCATTGATGCAATGATTACTCGACCTGTAGTTTTAAAGTCATCGTTTTCAGCAATAACTGGCCAATTATCTGATGTGGCAATATCCATTACTTCAGAGTCATGATCGAAGACAAGGCCATCAGATTTAGCCATAATGTCAGACGTCGACATAAACAAACGAGGTTCAACTGCAATGGTTGGTACGTTTGCAAAGTATCTGAATTGTGTGTTGTGTTCTTCTTGGTGTTTCTCAAAAATAGGATCAATAACATTATCATTTACACTATTTTCGTATCTATTTAATCGGGTTACATTGGCATCGTATAATGCTTTGGCCACTTTTAGGTTATAGCTTAAAAGAGAATCAGTATCGGCATTGAAATGCCCGGTTTTTCGAGTAGGTGAACCTGTAAAATTAGAGTTGAAAAATTTTGGTGTAACATCAGTTACAATCATTTTTGTTTGTTCTGTGATTTGTTCATTGAAATCTTTATTAGAGTCAATAACGATAGGCATGAGGTGTTCTCCTTATATGTTTAATTTTCACTAAACTAATCGGCAATTACTTGTAGTCTAGCACAAGTAATTGCAATACTGTGATTCTCATAAAATGTTTTTTATAATAAATCCAGCTTAGTTAATGATGCATTATTGAGGATGAAATCCTCAATATATTTGTTAATTGTTTTACTTGCTGGTCGGCCGTTGAATTCAGGAAGATAGGATTCATCTGCTAATTTGGTCAATACATCGTATGACGTTGCGTCTTCCAAGTTAATTGATTTAGGGTTTAAATCTAAGTCATGACGGCTTTCTGTTGCTTCTTTTACGATTTGATTGTATTTAACGGCAAGGATTTGAGTATATTGCTCTTTTGTCATTGGTTTGAACGTAACAATGTGTTCAAAACGGTTAAGCAATTCTGTGTCGAAACTTTGTTCTAACGCTTTATTAATATCTGAGGCTGAGGCAACAGAGGCTAATGTTTTGTTGTTATTTCCAAACCCAACTTGTTTTTCATTGAGTTTGGTCATTCCGGCATTTGTTGTAGCAATGATGATTGTACGAGTGAAGTCAATTTCTTTATTACGGTTAGTCATTACACGACCTTTGTCTAAGGCTTGCATAAAGAAACGTTGTACAGCCTTACTTCCTTTTTCAAATTCGTCAAGAAGAATAACTTGATAAGGATTTGCTTCAAGAGAATCAAAAGGTAGTTCGCGTTTAGATGTACTGCCGACATATCCGTCACTAGACCCGGTGATTCGAGTCAATGCTGATGAGTCACTGTATTCTGTCAAATTGATTTCAATCATTCGACGTTTACTTCCAAAGATTGTTTTGGCAAGTTGTTCTGTGATTTCGGTTTTACCCGTACCTGTAGGTCCAACAAATAGGAAACTTACAGGTTTAGTTCGACGAGTGAGTTTTAAGTTCATACGTTCAATTGAATTAATGATTTTTTCTTTAGCGTCATCTTGCCCAATAATTGTTTCATTAAATGTTGTACGAAGTTCGTCAGCACTGGCATCAAAGGCTGTTTCTGATCCAGTGATTAAGGACATTGCTGATTTTTTAACCTGAGTGATAGATAATACAGGCATTTTTACGGATGATACGTATTGTTTAATCATCGGGTCATTTTTAGCTTCTTCTTTGAGTTTTTCAAAGTTGATGTTTTCGTCACTCATTGCTCTGTCAATTAATGATAATGATGTATCAGGACGGTGAGAACCATATTGCTTATGTTGATCACCTAATGTGATGATTTGCTCTAAAATTTTGTCTGGAATTGCAACGTTGTGGTGTTTTTCCAAGGCGGGTTTTAAATTTTTGATAATTTCAACGGTTTCAGCGGGTGATAATTCTGGGACAATAACGGTAGACCAACGACGAGAAAAGGCTGGGTCTTTTAGGAACGTAGTCGCTTCTTGTGTTGTTGTTGCGCCAATAACATGGAGATCTTTACGACCTAATGCTGGTTTTAGAATTTGGGCAATTTTTTCGCTGGTTGGATCTGAGCTTGACATCAATTGATGAATTTCGTCAATGAAAAGAATAGCTTTTTCGTTAGGATCAGATGCAAATTCGATTACTTCATGAAGTGCTTCTTCAAGTTGTCCTACGTAAGATTTACCCGCTACAAGTTTACTTACTTGCAATTCGTAAATAGTATATCCGCCTAGAATTGCTGTTGTAATAGGGTCGTTATTGGCAAGTCGACGGGCAACTTCTTCAACAATTTGAGTTTTACCAACACCGGCAGCTCCTGTCAATAATGCATTTGGATGCATTGCTGTGGTAAGAACACTCATGAGTTGGATAATTTGAGTATCGCGAAATAGGGCTTCATGGAAGTCACCGTTTTTTGCTTTTTCGTTATAGTTTTCTAATACGTCAGGCGTTGTTGGTTGTTGTGAGGCAAACGCTGATCCACCGGATGGCATTGCGCCAATGGGTGTACCATTAGTACCCCCTCCTGAGTTTGAACCTGAGTTATTTCCTTTGCCGAAGTTGTGAATTCCATTAGCCATGATAATTTTTCCTTTTCTATTTTTTATATTTTATTATCTATTAAATAGATATAATTATTGATGTATATCTACTTAAGAGATAGCACAAATTTAATTGTGCAATCTAATTTATTGGCATGTTGCTATAGCAACATGCGTTGTCTAATATTTTTATCTCCAGCGGCCATCATTTCTTTAGAAAATGATGTTGCGGCATCAACGAGATATTGCCAGTGAGCTTTGCTTGTAGAAATTGGCAAATAATATGTATTTTTAACAGATGCCTGTTGCGGAGAGAATCGTCTGTTACGAGAGAGTGAATACTCGAAGTCTGTAATCATAAAGTTTAGTTGATATGACTTACCTGCTTTTGTATTGATCTTATCAATGGCATCGATTTTAGACCATACATTTTCAAAGTTTGTACCACCTGTTGTTTTAGGAATACGCATGAAGTTTGCGTAAATTTGTTGTACGGATAATCCTTTGGTTTGTAATTGGTATGTTTGTGTAACATAATCTGCAAAACTTGTGATAAACAAATTGGCTGAAATTCTTTTTGATAACAAGATAATATTCATAACAGCATCTCTATATTGGGCTTCTGATATTGATCCAGATGTATCAATATAGATATGAATATCTGGTCGATATTTATTTGTGTTAAATTTGCCCATAGCATTGATATTATTTGGATCTCGACGGTTTGCTCGCATGAATGTCGGCTTTTTGACCTTATACATGTTTTGCGTTCTTCGTGTCGTTGTGGTATCTTGAATGACTCGAATCATTGCCTGCAACATTTGGACACTTGTTACAGGTGTTCCTGAAAAGTGTCGAGTTTTTACTCGATGTACTTGCCCCCCTTTTTTATTTCGAATATGTGGACTTTGGGTTTTGGTTGTAGCCTGATTTATAGCCTTGGCTGTAGTAAGCTTTTTGTTTGAAACCATGTTCCATCGTTGACTAATGTTGATTGCTTGGTTAATTTTGTCCCAATCATTTTTGATTTGACGAGCTGTCGCGTGTGAATATTCTTCAAGATTTAAAATGACAATATTTTCTGGATTGAACAATTGGCTGATATTGATTGGTTGGATGAATAGCTCATTTGGAAATGATGCTTCAAATGATGCTAACATGCTCATCAATGTCCGTGAAAATGAGTAGGCATCATTGTCAGAGGGAAGCATAAATGTTGATGACAACATACCTTTGATTGAGATAGCGTCAAGATCGTTAAACATTTTGTTTGTGTCCAGAGTTAAATGGGGTGATACCATTGATAATGCTGTTTTGATTTCAGCTTTAAGATGGTCAAATGCTGCTGATGAGGTGACTGTAATTGGTAGAATATTACGATTTTGGTTTTGGTGCAGATATGCCCCAATAGTTCCAAACCATAATTCTTTATCAGAATCAGACAAAGTTGATGTTGTTTTGGCCAAAAGCTGTTTTGCTGTTGGAATAATGTCTGTCGTTTCGGTGTATTGAACGATAACTCCATTGTTTGTTCCCGGTAATGGCAATTTTTGACGAGCTAATGCTTCTGCAACTAATTGCTCATCAATTAACCAGTCAGATGATTGACCATACTGTAGCGATTGTCTATAAATCTCGTTTAATTGAGCGTCTGTATCAACATCAAGTGTATCGTCGATCCATAAGCTGTTAATGGCATCAGATATCATATCACTTGTGATTGGTAATGGATTTTTTGGGTCTGTGTTGTCAATAATGTCGACAGGTACGTTTGGAACAATGCTTTCAAAAATAGGCTCAACCATCATTTTAGAAATTGCATCACGTCTGTCAGAGTTATAAGTTGATTCGTCCGTAATTACTGGAATATTGGGAAGTACTTTGGATGCAAAGTACAACAATGCTGGTTTTTGATTTGAAATTTGGATATTCATTGTTGACCTTTCGTGTTTTTAATAAAAGGAAAGGATTGATTAGATCAATCCTGACATTCTAAGCAAACCGTTGAGTGAGTTTGCAATTGGAGTATTTGATGCAGCCATAGCATTAAGTGTCACACGAGATACTGATTCGTGATGACTTACGATTTCAGTCACACCTTGAGTTACATCACGGCTTAGTGTTTGAATGCTATTTAGCACGTAGTTGAGAGCTGCTGTCACAGCTACTTTGTTATTGATTTCAAAAACAGAGGCTTCTTCGAACAGCCATACGAATAGGCGTTCTTGTTGTTCAGTATCAAGCGTGGAAATTAATGCTTCTACTTCGGGTACGTCGTTTGCCCGAGACATTGTGTTGATAACATCTTGCTCTGGCCGGAAGCGATCGAGAATGAGACCTTGAGTTGTAGCTGTTGCGGCTGATGACATTGTGCTGGTAAAATATTCCTCAATGAGTTGATTTAAATCATGAGAAAATTCTGAGTTACCTGAGTGAGCAATGATACCATACAATAACAATGATTGAGACGCATTATCTTGAGAAATTGTTTCTGATTTGAGATCTTGAATGAGTTTGAGTTCTTCATCTGTCCCTGATTTCTTGATTCCATTTTCGCCAAGAGAATTAAGCCAGTTTGATACGCTTGTGATTGTACGAGGTACAGTCATTTGGTCAAAGGCAGCTGATTCGTCACCAAAAGCGTTAATGTCAAACATTGTAGATGCTTCATCATCAGCGTCTGGGTCAGTTGATCCAATTGTTTGAACAGACATGCTTTCATCAGGGGTAATGAGTCTTGGATTTTTACGAATAACGTCACTTACAAATGGGTTTAGATTAGTATTCTTTTCTAAGAATGTTTCAGCATCTGGAGTGATTTTGTATACAGAGAACCGTGTAATTGATGCTTTGTCAAATACTGTGATGTTACCTTTGTCGTTACCGGCTAATACGAATCGAAGATTCTTAGGAAAGTCCATTGTACCAACACGACGTAATGTAATGAATGAAAGTGCTGCTGATGTAATTCCATCTTCTGTACGGTTTGCTTCATCGAGGAATAAGATAGGGCATTCGTCAGGATGGGCGTTTGCATATGAAATTGAATCCATAATTGTTGCGTGAGGGAAGAACTCTTGTTTAAACACAGTTTTAGAGCTGTCATATGAGTCAGTTGTTTCAACAACACGAGCACCTGTTAAGTCAGCACGGTCAGCCAATTGGTTCATAGGTAATGTGAATACTTTTGTTTTAAATTCACGAGCCAGATTTTCAAGGTATGATGATTTACCAATACCTGGTTCTCCCAATAAGATTGGGGCAATATTTGATTTGATGTCTGCGCGGATAAGTGAGTTAAGTTGTTTGAATGTGATATTTAGCATTAGATTGATTCTCCTTTATTGAGTAGTTGGTTGATAGCTTTTTGTTCTAAGCTTGGTAGTAATAGTTCAATGAAATAACGAAGTTTAGCTTTTGTTAAATATGTCCATTCATCGTTTTCTCGATCAGTATAACATATGAAACTAAATCCATTGCGTTCAGTTGTAATTGATCTTTCAATTTCATCTTTGTAAACATTAAGTTCTTCACTATATGGTTTGTCTTGAGGTTTGATTTGTTTAATTGTTCCACCTATTTTTAAATATGAATCAATACAAAATGATAGAAATCGTTTTAATTCGGTAGACTCAAAGATACAATTCCAGTATTGTGGTGTTGGTTTTTCCCAAATTGGTGTAATTGTAATTCTTGACTTTTCTAAAACGACGTCAATTGGAAAGTTTTTTGTTTGAAATTCCACAGTTAGTAATCCTTTTAGTTTATTTGAATGGGTTTGATTTAGCCATTTGGGCTTCACGTGAGTTTGTGTCAATGATTTTAATAAAGGTAATGGTATCATCAGAGATTCGTCCTAAATCTTGTGTTTTGATGATAAGTTGAGCAAATGTCATATCTGTTGTTATTTCTGTAAACATTGAACTTCCGTTATCTGTAATATGAGAGCCATACACGCCATCTGGGTTACTATAGATTTCAAGTAGGGTTCCTTTATGGATAATCAATTCATCTGATTTTACTGGTAGTTGTTCTAATCTTGGATTAATCATTTGTAATCTTTCTTTTTAATTGTGATATTTTTTCTTTAATTTTTAATATGTTTATTTCGACTTCGTCTTTAGACATCCATGTTGTTGTATTTGTTTCGTCTAAATGAAATGTTTCATTTTCAAAGTCTGTAACTGTTAGGGCACGGGTGAATACTTCAAGTAATTCTATTTGATTTTTAAGTTTTGTTTTTAATTCTAATTGTTTGCATGTTTTTAATTTGTAGTGATGTTTACACTTTTCACAAAATAAGCCTTTAGTGCCATATTGCCAATGTTTGTTTTTTCGGACATGATATATAACGTCAGATTTTGATACGGAATCAATGTCAAAAAGCATTGTCTTATTACAACAATCACATATTGCTGTCATTAATAATGGCATATTATACACTCCAATCAATAGGATCCATTGAATGGCTTTCTAAGAACATGTTGGTTTGACTGAAGGGTTTGCTTCCAAAGAACCCTGTTCGAGCTGAGAATGGGCTAGGATGGGGAGATTCGATCTTATAGACGTTAGGGTTTGACAAAAGGAATCCTTTTTCTTTAGCAGCATTACCCCAAAGAATAAATACGATAGGTTTTTCAGATGTGGCATTATTATTCAAATATTGAATAATAGCTGTTGTGAATTCTTCCCAGCCTTTATTTCGATGGGCATTTGTTTTTGTTGTTTCTGTTGTGAGTGTTGTATTTAATAATAGTACACCTTGTTTAGCCCAGTATGACAGATCACCTGTTTTGGTTGTATTATCAATACCAACATCGTCAACCAATTCTTTGTAAATGTTTTTTAATGAACGAGGAATTGGTTGGGTTGGATTCACTGAGAAACTTAATCCCATCGCATCATTTTCACGAGGGTATGGGTCTTGCCCCAATATAACAACTTTTACATCATTAGGTGATGTCAGATTCAATGCTTTAAAGATGTCATTGTATCCAGGGCTAAGTTTATTTTGAGCTTCTAATGCCATCAATGTTTTGTTGAAATTGATGAATTCAGGAGTAGCCAATAGCGATGGCATTGGCTCAATGCTCCAGTTTGAAGGTAGTGTATCTTTTAATAAAGGTAGTGGCATAATTTTGTAGTCCTTTTATAGTTTATTTCCTATAATAATTTTTGTATTAATTATTTACAATAATTTTATCGGCACGATGAGCGAAACCGAAGGTTTAACGCGAATGTGCAATATTTTATAGATCAAAAATGAAATGATAGATTTATCATTAATTTAATCTTGAAAAGATTACTTTATGAGGTAACTTCAATATATGTCGAAATATCAGTATAAATGTGGTATAATATTATTGAGACATACAACTAAAGTGAGGGACGAACGTGAATATTTTAAATATAGAATCTAATAAAGAATCGAATGATTCTTTGAGTGTTGTTAATTTATCGAATTTTTTTACAATATCAGGATTAAGATCTGATGTTGACCGTTTGCTCAATAATAAGTTATTTAACGGTCCTGGAATATACATGATATGGGATACATCCCGAGTGTATGTTGGTCAGTCGGCTGTATCAATACAATCAAGAATCTCTAAGCATTTAGTTAATAAGAGTAATTGGACAAATTTTGCATGTTTTGGTTTTGTTGATGGTTCATTATCTAAAGGACAAGCTGATTATCTCGAAACGTATTTGATTAAATTATTTAATCAAAAATCCGCATATATTACAACAAATAAAACAATTGGGAACACAAGTTTTATTTCTGATATAGATGAAAATTCATCTATAGATCTTGTACGAAAAGCAAGAGCAATGCTTCTTTTAGTTGATGTCAATGTTTTGCCTGAGTTAGAGTCTGTTGTGACATTAACTAATGATCCTAAAGTTAAGATAACGTCTCATGCTGAAGTTGTGTCTGGTTATAATACGATTGTATTTCCTGAATTAAATCGTTTGATGTTTCAAGGTACACCTGATGTTATATTTACTCAAATGATGAATTATTTTTATAATTTATCGGATGATTATCATTATTATAAGTTGTCTACGGATATTGTGGATGATGCACCAACGGCTACGTCTATGCTTGGACGATATATGCCTGCTTTGAAAAAGAATGGCAAATCAAGAGCGATATTATTATCTGGACGGGATGATGTATATCTTTATATTGATATGAGTAAAGATGAAATTACAAAAGGAATATCTTATTATGCTGAATTGTTAAATACACCTGTTGAGTTTTTGATAGAAGTGTGATTTTCTGTTGAAATTTCAGCTATAATGTAGTATTATATAATTAAGATTAAAATGAAAAAAGATCGGAGTGATAGATTGGCACAAACAAATCAAGTGCGAAGTTTTATGATGTTAGAGGTGTTAGAACAACCTTTGATGGATTTCATAACGAAAGGCGATGGCGATTTAATTAAGCCGTTTTATGATGAAGTTGATTTTCCTGACACAAGTGTTATTGATATTTCGTTAATCAATTTTGTTAAGTTTATAAGTACGGCTTTTGGATCATTTTATATTGAAGAATCAATTGATATTTTGAATGCAATGATTAGAGATAATGTTAGCAAAAAAGCATATAGATTTAGAAGTAATCATCCGTTATATATTGCCGGAAATACTGATTATCAAAATGTGTGTTTAATTTCGGGCATGATTTATATGGGTATTCCTTTTTATCCGTATTATGATGGCTCGCATTCTTTAGTTTAGGGGGGAATCATCATATGATGGGAAAGTCGCATATGGTAGTGACCGCTGGAGTAATTAACACATCATTACTTGGATCATATTTTTTAAAAACGTGGGAAGATAGTGGTACATTACGGGAAGTTGACACATCATTTATACATGATTCGGCTTTTCATACTGTATCATTTTTAAAATTTTTAATATTTGAAGCCAACTCAGTATTTATGTCGGTCTTTAGTTTAAATTGGCATGATATGGGTTATTTCTTTAATCGATATACTACCGTTTCTTCACACTTTTCGTTTGGAATTATTCTTCATATTTTATTATTGTTTGTGGCAGGAATTGTTGGATCTATATTACCTGATATTGACTCAGATAAGTCGTATTTGGGCCGGTATTTCCCTTTTAGTAAATATATACCGCATCGTACTATAACGCATACAATATGGGCAATATTAGTTTTAACGGGTATTGGGTATTTTGCAAATAGTCCGTATTATAATATGATGGTGTTTGGCTATTTTTGGCATATTGTGGAAGATACCTTTAGCAAGCAAGGTATTGCCTGGTTTAATCCATTTTCTGGATATGTGACTTATGGCTCTGGTGCAGTAATGAAACGGGGGCGAAAACCTAAGTTCTTTTATTATAGAACGGGCAGCCACCGTGAAAAACTGATACGATATCTGTTTGCAGGAATTAACTGGATGTGTTGTGTTGTATGGGTTTGGATAATTTTTGTTGGTATAACGGGAATGTCTGTTGTTATGAAATAAGGTGGTCTAAATGGTAGACAAAAAAAAGAAAAATAAAAAAAAACGTAATAAGATATATATATTATTAGGAATACTTCTTCTTCTTGTTGGTTCTGCCACTTTTTTGTATCCAAATGTCAAATATTGGAAAACATTACGTGAGCCTCAGAAATTATTGACTCAGGAAATGGTCAAGCCAAAATCTAAACCGGATGGAACGGGATGGAAACAAGATAAAATTGTAGATTATAATCAAGCGTCGGTTTCGGCTGCGGCCCAAGCTATTGATGATGGTGATGTTCAATTAGTTGGTGAAGTATCTATACCTCAAGCTAGAGGGATGTTGTTGCCTGTCCTTGATGGTTTAACAAATTTGAATGCTGTTAGTGGTGCGGCTACAATGAAACCGGGCGAAGTTATGGGTAAAGGTAATTATTCATTAGGTAGTCATCGATTAGCCAATCCTTATTTGTTATTTACACCATTAGACGTTGTTACGGTAGGTATGGACATCTGGCTGAATGATGTTGATCATGTGTATCAGTATAGAGTGTACAATACAGTAGCTGTGTCTCGATGGCAAAGTGATGTTTTAGATGATAGTGTAGCTACGGATAGAGGCAAACCTGTAGTAACATTAGTCACTTGTAATTCTTTTAATTCAGAATATCGACGAGTTGTGCAAGGTGAACTTGTGTCTAAATGGGATAAAAAAGAAGCGCCCAAATATGCAATGGACGCATTTATGGGCAATTTCTCAGTTATGAGTAATGCTGGAAAATGGGCAACATTTTGGGAATCAACATTAGGTGCGGGTTTCCGTCGTGAATAAAAAAAAACCACAATCATTATGATTGTGGTTTTCTGGTTTTCAAATATTCATTCATGTTTGGATCAATTGTGTTTAGAATATCGTAGATAGACATGGTATGAACATATAAATGAGAATCATTATTGTGTTTATGAATTTCATCGAAAATAGAGTTTAAAATATTTGTATATTTTACAGCTTCTGCTTTTGAATCAACAATGTAGGGTTCATCCATCTTATGAATTTCTGATGAAATTTCATTTAAAATTTCTTGTGATTTTATATTTGATTTATTGTTTAGTTTTTGAATATTGATTGCATGATGAGCTTGTATATGTCCTGAAAATTTGGCAGGAAGAAACGGTATGATTGATCGTTTCTTTTTGTATGATATATCAAAGTCTAGTACCCACGTTGAAACAATAGAGTCAGACCCCGACGCTAAGACGAAGCCATATATGTTTTTTAGTGTTGGTATATCCATTTCTGATAATTTTTTTGCATTTTTTATTGTTGTTATTTTGTACATTATGATTTTCCTTTTTTTGCATATTTTTCAATATTTGGATCAATCATAGCAAGAATATCCCCTAATGACTTCATTTTGGCTGTGGCTTTAATAGGTGATTCGGCATTATTGTTGAGATTCGTTAATTCATCATTGAGTTTTTCAACATATGCAATCATATCAGATTCATTTGTTGTTAATAATGGCGATTTAATTGATTCTATTAGTTTGGTCATGCTATATACTAATGCTTCTGAGTTAATGTCTAAACTATTATTATTAGAGTTTAGAATTATTGTTGATTTTGATTCTAAGTCAAATCCTAGTTTAGCTCTAATGCCGGATTTGGGTTTCTTGTTGATTGTAATCGGACTAATGACCCAAATTATACTATCAGTATTTGATTCAATATGATGTTTGTTTAAAATTATACCAAAAGTTGAATATAAGTTCAACTTTATATTAGGTATATCTTCTTCTGTAATCGCATTCTTTAAATTCATGGAATTATCCTTTTTTTGCTACGGTTATAGCCTTCTGAATGTCTTTTTCAGATGGTCGATCTTTAGAATATAATAGTTTGTTATCTCTTGATATTACCCGAATATGGGATGCTTTTAATCCCATTCGGTTTTTGACGCCAGAATTGATTTTTCGAGTCAAGTCATATACATTGAACACCGTAGATTTGTTTGTTTTTGATGCTTCCACTAATGTATTGATTGCTAGTTTATCGGGTTTCATCATATAATATTCAATACGAACGTGGTTGTTGAGATTGGGCTGATTGTAGCTCTTGGAATAAATGTCCATTGTGCTATATGATTTGATATTGATTGATTTTTGTGAGGCATTATAGACGCCAATGGCTCCAATGATAATGCAGACTAGTGCTATTCCGGCTGTGATAATTGTTATAATTTTCTTTTTTTCCATGATAATATTTCCTTAAAAAAAAAGAGATAGAGCATTACACTCTATCTCTTATAGTATGAATTGTGATACTAATCCAAGTATAGCAATTAGTAATGCTGTGATTAGAGTATACTTTTTAAGTGTTTTTTGTATACCTCGAACCTTGTTCTCCTTGAAAAGATTAGATCCGCCAGTGAACGCACTTGTTAAAGTTTCTTGGTTTGATGGTTGGCTCATGATGAGAATTACCATAATAAAACTAAGAATCAATAGTAATGTGTAAATTAAAATTAGCATATTATTCCTTTCTTAGAGAATGTGTGGGTATTGATGTTTTGCGGCAAGACCATTAATTTGTGAATATAACTCAGTGAACACACCCACAACAATAAGTAGTCCTGTTCCGCTCACACCATCAAGGGTTGTTATATTTGTTGTATTTGTGATAATAATTGGAATCATTACAATAAATACAAGAGCAGGCGCACCAATGTTTGTTAATCGTATAACGGTTTTACCAATAAATGATACATTTTCTGATTGCGGTACGCCTTTGATATACATACTTGATTTTTCTAAATTATCGGCTACTTTATCGGGATTGATTTGAGCCACGTTGTAGAAATAAGCAAATAATAGAATCATAATAGCGTATAATGATCCGCCTTCAAGTGTATTGTAATTCAAGAACGAATACGTTTTACCTGTAGCTGTTGTAATCATTGAGCCAATGGAAATGATACTTGATGCAAATATGACTGGAATAACAGAACCAGCCATTAATTTTATTGGTAAATAATGGGCGTTTGTTTGATTTGGACTCTGCATGGATTGCAATGGAATTCGACATTCAGCTGAGTTGATATATACGGTAAATAAAATGAGGGCTATAATCAAGATTATAATTAGACCCATATCCATGAAGGAATTTGCTGATATTTTCGTATTGATGAAGTAATCGGAAATCCATTGATTAATTGAAGATGGGACATTAACAAGAATACCAGATGCAATGATTAATGATAATCCATTTCCGATACCATTTTCATTTATCATTTCGCCTAGATATGCCACAAATAATGATGTCATTCCTAAAACTAAGCACATTAGCATTTTAGTTGTGAAATTAAATGATGGGGCAAAGCCTAGGGTTTTTAAATATTGAAGTGTTGACATTAAGGTCATGGCTTGAAAAAAGCCAAAAACTAGAGTTAAAAATCTAGTTCTTGTTGCTAGTTTCTGTTGACCAACACGCCCTTGTTTAGAAAATAGCGTGTATTTTGGAAAAATACCTTGAGCTAACAATTGAATAACAATACTTGCTGTGATGTAAGGTGATGCACCTAGTGCTAATAATCCAAATGATTCCATTGCTCCACCTGATGTTAAGTTTAACATTGAAAATAGTGAATTATTTTGTAATGATGCTATTTTACTAGCATCAATTCCGGGCAATGGTATATGTATTCCAATTTGAAATATAATGAGGATTCCAAATGTGTATAGGATTCTTTTTTGTACATCTTTAATTTTGATTGCGTTTTTGAGTGTTGACAGCATTTATTGCTCCTTTCCCTTTATATTAAACTAATGAGGTATGCAATTCCAGCTGCAATTCCTGCTGTGAATATTGTAGTGAAACAAGCCATTATCACAACATTTGTTGTGATGTTGACTATTTCTTTTGGAGTTAACCATTTAATTGGAAATTTGGTTTTCTTCATGATGTTACCTTTCAAAATAGTGATGCATATTTGTCAAATGCGTTATTTATACTATCGTTATCCGCCACATGGTTATGTTTATCATCTAAGGCTGCCTGGGTAAAGTTGAATGATTTACCTTGTTTGTTTAATATTGTAATTGATGCGGCATATCGAATGTTATATTTTTTAACGAGTTTTTTTCCTAAATCTGATTCAACATTTACAAAAACAATATTTTTTCGACCTGATGTTGTATTTACAGCTTTGATTTTTGATTCAATTGCCTGATGTGCGGCTTCACAAAATGGGCAATTTATTTTATAGAATATGATCATGCCGGGTTTATGAATTTGTGATTGATCTGTTGCAATTGTGTCAATTTCTTTGTTCGGCGTGTTCGTCAGTGCTTGTTTCGCATCTTTTCTGAATGTTAATATTTTAGCCTCAAAGGGTGTGGCATCTGCTTGTTTCATGACCTGATAGGCTGGTGGTAAAAATCTAATTCCGAGAAAAACTAGAGCTATAATGATGAGGGCAATTATAATGCCCCCTGTTGTTCTTGATTTTATGTTTGGTCTATTTGCCTTGGCCATTTGCAACCTTTCTCATATGGGATAAATATGGCTTCTACGTGCATTAATGTAATGTTCGTACAAAATTCTTCATTGATTTTGTTTTAGAGCCTTTTATTGATTTACTAAATTGATTATCATAAACATCTGATCGTTCTTGAGGTTTATAGGATTGGAGTCGTAAGTAATTTTGACCTTCGGTTTTGTATACTGAATTTATGAGATTATTATATAATTCTGCGGCTTCGGTTTGATACGCAATAACGGGGTTTGTACCTGAGTAACTTCGGTAACTAATTCCTGATCTTAATTTGTCAAGAGCATCAATATGATCAATCCAAGATGCGTCCATTGCGCTTAGAATAATAGCTTTAATTGTTTCTAATGCTATTGTTTCAGGCATTTTATCTAATGTGTCAAGCGTAACGTCAGTTAAGGATTTATTGTTATGGTGATCTTTCCAATTGAGCCATTGGGATTTATCTCTAAGGTCAGGGTTTTGTTCAATTGCTAATGTGACTTTTTTAATGTGTGGTATTAATTCATCTACCGTTTTTGCATTAACAACGATGTTTCGATCTAAATAATATATTGTTCGTTGTTCTCGGACAATGTCATCATATTGAAGGGTTGATTTTCGGGAATCATAGTTCGATCCTTCCACTCGTTTTTGAGCATCAAGTAGGATTTTTATGACGGTTTTGTTTAGAGTTAATGGTTTATCTTTTGGCCAAGATGCTATTAATTTGTCTTGTATTGATTGAGCGCCAAATCGTTGGAACAAATTATCCTGTAATGACGCAATTGTTAATGTTGCTCCCGGATCGCCTTGCCTACCGGCTCTACCTTTTAATTGTTCGTCGATTCGACGACTATCATTTAATTCAGTACTAAGGACAAATAAACCACCAAGTTCTTTAACATTTTCACCCAGTTTGATGTCTGTTCCTCGACCTGCCATATTGGTGGCGATAGTTACGGCTGATTGATTTCCGGCAAGGGCTATAATTTGAGCTTCATGCTCATCTTGCTTGGCATTTAAAACAACGTGTTCTATTTTTTCGGCTTTTAGTCGTTTTGATAACAATTCGCTATCTTTTACGGATGATGTTCCAACCAAAATTGGTTGTTTTTTCTTGTTAATGATTTTGATTCTATTAACAATTGCATTCCATTTTCCTTCTTTTGTTGAATACAATTCAAGATCGTAGTCAATCCGAGCAAGAGGTTTATTCGTTTCAATTGGAATAACGCGCATGTTGTAAATTTCAGAAAATTCATCTTCTTCTGTTTTAGCTGTTCCACTCATTCCAGAAATTTTGTTATATAATCTAAAGAAATTTTGAAGTGTAATTGTTGCGGTTGTTACTGTTTCATCTTGAATAGCTACACCGTCTTTTGCGTGTTTGGCTTCTAATGCTTGATGTAATCCATTATTGAATCGACGACCAGGCATAATCCGTCCTGTGAATTGGTCTATAATAACAATATCTTTATTATTTGGATTTTCAGGATTTTGAATGATAGCGTAATCCACATCAAGTTTTTGGATTAATCGAGCTTGTAAGGCTTGATTTATTCGATGCATAATTGATGTGTTCTTGGCATCATATACGGACTCTTTTTTAAAATAACTATTGGCTTTGATTTCACCGCTTTTTGTTAAATGTACAGATTTTGATTCAAGATCGATCTCATAATCGTCATCTTTAAGAGTTGTAACGAACTGGTCAGCTTGGATATAATCTTTTAACGCTGGAGCACTCATTTGAGCAATAATTAATGGTGTTTTGGCTTCATCAATTAAGATTGAATCGACTTCATCAATCAACGCAAAATTACGAGGCCGTTGACTTACGCGTTCAGCCGCGTCTTTGACCATATTATCTCGTAAATAGTCAAAGCCTAATTCATTAGCTGTTGAATACATGATGTCTGATTGATAGGCAATACGTTTATCGTATGCTGTCATATTGTTTAAATTTAACCCGATACTGAGATTAAAGAAGTTATATAGAGGTGATAATAGAGTAACATCACGTTTTGCTAAATATTCGTTTACGGTTACAACATGAACGCCTTTGCCAGACATGGCATTTAAAATGATTGGCATTGTTGCTGTTAATGTTTTACCTTCACCTGTTTTCATTTCGGCAACGTTACCTTCATGTAAAGCAATAGCGCCTTTAATTTGAACGTCGTATGGTGTCATGTTTAGTGTTCGAGTTGCGGCAACTGAGATTAACGCAAATACATTAGGCATTGCTGTGTTTATTGATTTTACGTTGGATTGAATATCCGTTAATAATGATTTGAATTCATCTTTCAATTGAATATCATCGAATGTTGAATATTGATGCTCAATCTGACGAATATGATTAACTGTATTTGTTAATTTTTTGTTATAGGTTTTGTCTTGATTTTTAAATAAAGATTCTTGTAATTTTGACATTTAACCATGATCCTTTCATTTTTAAACAAAACAAGTATATCACATATCTGTTGAAATATCAACTTATTTCCGTGTGACATACTTGTTGTTAATCGAGGTAATATAGTCTCAATGTGTCATTGTTTATAAATTTGGCAATAATTAATCCATCTGATTTAGATAATCGAGTTGGATTTGATTTATTAATATCTTGCGTATCTGATATTGTTTTTGTTAGATTTGCACCATTCAATTTGAATGTTTGAATTTGACCTTTTTGCCAATTGGTTATATCTAAATTTGTTTGGATGATGGATGTATCTCCTAATTTAACCGTGGTGTTCTCAGATGGATTAGATACAAATCCTTGTGACGATGCTTTGGGTGATAGGTCTATGACGGATGTGGTTGATGTTTGCGTTTGTGATTGATTATCTGAAAAAGACGCGGTTGTTGAGGAATTTTTAGTATCAGAACTAGATGCTACTGATGAACTAGATTGTTTAGCTTTATCTAGTTCTTTTTTCAATTCATCATTTTCTTTTTTTAGTTTTGCTTTCTCATCAGATTTGGCTTTTGCAGCCTTTTCCTCGTTGAGTTTTTTATTAAAATCTTGTTGTATAGGTTTGAGTTGATCGCTATACGTTGATTTTAATGTTGAGTCAAGCATTTTATTTAATTGATCATTTACGGCTTTAATTGTTTCAATTGATGGATCTGATTTTGCTTTACTTATCAATTGTATGACTGAATTTGCAATTGCTGATTGATCTGTTATTGATTTTAGGGCTAATGTGTATTTATCAACAAGTAGAACATTTGCGTCAGAGTATTTATCAATATCGGAAATATCATTCTTTAGTGATTTTATATCGTTATCTGATATTGGCTTAGAAATTGGAGCTTTTGTATCAACTTTAGGCGTGGTATATACAGGATTTTCCGTATATGAATTTAAAGCTTGCTCTGTTTTGAATTTTAAAATTAAATTATTGATTAAATCATTAGTATTGTTATAGTCTTTGATTTCTTTTTTAAATTGAGATTTTAATGAGTCATTTTTTATTTTAGGAATAGTTAATTTCTTTATATTTTGCCAGTCTAATTTTAATTTTGAAATATTATCCGTTGATATAGAGGCTTTAATGAAACTTTGTGTATATTTGGCGGCATTGTTTGGATCAAATGTTTCTTTTGATATTTTATTTTGAACAAGATCGATTGATCCATCATATTTAATATCAGCATACATATCAGAGTCATCAATTGATAATTTTTTATTTGTTGAATTATTTATAATAGATGTGGCATAATCAGATGATGGTTTAGATGAATAGGCATATAGACTATTTATCTGTTTATTGATCTCATTTAATTTTTTAATATTTGGATTTAGCTCATTATTCATTAATTCATTTGATTTTGAATTTAATTGATAATGTAATAGTGTTGATATAGCTGGTCTATAAAGAAGTATGCCACCTATTGTTATTATTAAGATTCCAGCTGTTGCTATTTTTGCGGGTTTTGATTGTAAAAACCATTGACCCGCTTTTATTATAATGGAATCCGAATTATATGTATTCTTATTTTTGATTTGACGTTTTTTCTTCATATTAGGATTACCTCATTTACTTAATAAGTAGTATCGATAATAAAAATGTAAAGGAATTCCATGAAATATGGGTGGCAATACTATTTGTTATATTATCTGATAATAGCCGAGTAGATAAAAGAATTACGGCTAATAATCCATATGACATCCAGCCGGATATTCCATTTGGTGTGTGTAATGCTGTAAATAAGATAGACATGATGATGAATACTACAATTGAATTGCCGAATGATTTAGGCAATAGCAATCTAAATGTTAATTCTTCACATATTGGGGCAATGATAGAAACACATATAAACATTGCAAGTGGCGCGGCTGAAATCATACTGTTTATTGATTCTTGGTTTGTTTGTGATTCTTGCGCTATTTTGAATAGAGATGAAATGACAGGTTGTATGTAGAGGTATCCGACGAGAGCCAATACGGAAAGAGCATAATGTTTCCAACTAAAATTAATTGTTTTTGGTTTGTTATCTAATGCATCTTGTGTCTTAATGATTTTATATGCGAATATAATTGTCAAAAGAGTTAATGCCATTACTAAAATATTTAAGGCTATACTTGCTTTTGGATATTCGGGGATTAATGCTGCAACAAGGAGAACTAATTGTGACATTGCCATCATACCAATGGCTTGGTAAAATTCTTTTTGGATAAAAAGTCGCCAAGATGGTGCTTTTATTAATGGATATTTCATTTTGTTTCTCCTGTTGTTAAATTGTCAGCTATGAAGTCAGGCGCTCGAAGTACGGCAATTTGAGAGTCTCCATCTTCTTCTGAGAATGTGGTTACACCAATAAATAGATTTGGGTCATCAAATAAAATTTCGGGTATTGGCCGAATTGATTCAAGTGTTACATCATTTGCAAAAATAGGACGATGCGTTGAGTCAAAATATTGAACAACGAGGAAGTCTGAGTTGGTGCTGCCCACTTTCCCCGTCTGAGTGTTAATTAATTCTTTTTTCACATATGGTTCAATTATTAATACAGGAAATAAATCTAAATTGATAATATTGTGTTTTGCAATGATTTCCCGTAACGTTTTTGCGTCAGGCTTATTTCGAGTTTCTGTGAATATAGCTTTTTTGTCAAAATCTTTTAAAAATTTGAATGACGTAGTGTATGGAATAGTAAATGCCGGATTTTCTGGTACCCATTGATCCCATCGTTCATTGAGTTCTTGAAAAAATTCAAATGGAAACATTCGATTGATATGCCTAATTGGTATATATTTCATATATTAATCCCTTCTAGGTTATGATTGACATTTGATAATGGTTTTTTTTGGGGTTTTGACTCTTTGCTTGATTTGTCATCTACTAATTTCTTAAGATTTGTATCAATTGACGATAATAATTCTATGATTTTATCATTTTGATTGATAATTGTTTTGTTGTCAAATATTCCGTCATATTGGTCAAAGTCATCATACCAGGATGTGTTATCATTTTGATTTAAAATTGAACCATTAAACCAGGAATGTGTTGAAATTGGTAGTTCGTTATCAATTGACGTCTTAGTCATATATATTTCTTTCTATTATTTGGTTGAAAGATATGATGTCATAAGCGTTGATAAATCTTTATCTTTCATTTGGAAATTGGCTTTTTTGAGTACTTTACCAATAGTAGCATTCATTGTGTCAGTATTTGTCAATTTGCTAGTTTGAGTGATTTCTTTGATTCGTTTTTCATATTTTTTCATGTCAGAACCTTTATCTCCCAATTTTACCATTTTCACAACATAATAGGTTGATTGGTATGATGAATCGGTTGTAGTGATTACATTAGATATTTCTCCATTTTTAAGTTTCCATAATTGGGCTTGGACTTCCGTTGGAATTGTGTCTGAGCCTGAGTCAACTTTGGCTGCAATATCATTTTTATTAACAGCTGATTTGTTAGCAAGTCCCACAAAGTCACCCGTTTTTGCATTTTTTGCAAAGTCTTTGGCTTTGGTTTCATCATTGAATTTGGCAATTTGAATATTTGATTCAGGGTGGAAGTTTTTCCATGTTTTTTCCATATCAGCCTTTGAAACATCAATGTTTTGTCTAAGTCCATATTCAACTACGGCTTGTTTTTTAAGTGTTTTTATGTATTCATTTTCCGTCATATTGTTTGATGTTAATATTGATTTGAAATTATCACCATATGAGGCTTTTGCCTTTGATACTAACGAATTGACCGTTTTGTCTGATACTTTATCGGCATATAATTGGTTGAATGCATCTGTTACGAGAGCATCCTTGATGGCACTTTGTGCATATGTGTTGGTTTTAATATCTGAATATAATTCTTGACTATTTACTTGTTTGCCTTTCATTGTAGCAATGATTTCAGCTTTATCATTTGATTTATTATTAGAACAGCCCGCAAGGGTAAGTCCTGATAGAATAATTGCTCCAACAATTAGTGGTTTTTTTAGTGTCATTTTTTCTTAGCTTCTTTCTTTTCTAATTCTTTAATACGTTTTTGTGATCTTACAAAAGTTAGACTTTCTGATGCTTGATATATTAGCCACGGCATACCGTATCTATATTCATCATGTTTAGGTCGATGCTCTAGTATTTCAATCAACATACGGTGAATTGTTTCTATTTCGTCTGAATCATTGAAATCTTTAAAGAGAATACGACTTTGTGGCATTGTGTTGAGATAGTTTAGTAAATATTCTACTTGTCCAGCACAAGCTACGGCTATTTTACGTTCAAAACGAGAGTCATCATTGTTTGAATCTTCTTGCTCTTTTTGTCGTTTTATTGCATTTTTGATAACAGTAGCTTTCATAATACGATCAACTAAGTTTGTGTGAATATCATTTGGTTTGTATTTCGCTTTTTCAAGTCGAGCTGCATCTCTTAATTTCTTACGTTCTTTGTCCATTTCAACAATAGATATTAATAAGCCTTTGAGTTGTTCATATTCTTTAGTGTTTTCGTTAAAGTTAGTAAGGGACTTATCAAAGACAATGCGTTTAGTGAAAGTAATAAAGTGATTATTGAAAATATATTCAAAGTCACCTTTTTCAGATTTAAATACAGTTCCGTCGAATAAATACTTGTTTTCATCATTAATAAGTGATTCTGGAACTTTAATTAAAAGGTGGACACCTCCATTTTTTGAAATTTCTTTATAATTAGCTGGGAAATTGATGGCTGATTCAAGAATTGATGGTGAGGCTTTTGGCTCTACGTCTACCATGAAAATTCGATTTTTTTGAGCTTGTAAGTGATATGTACGGTTGATTCCGTCTAACATGGGAATATCCATATCTTTTAATTTAACAAGAGGATATTCATCTGCTAATACATTAGCAGGTTTTACTGAGCCTTGTGTATCGAGGAAATACTTCATGTCAACAGGTATTTTGTTGTCGGTTGATACCGTCCATTCTGTTTCGTCTTTAATGGATTGTATGATGGGCATTTGAGCAAATGCCGATGTTGGGTATACTTTATATTTTTCAAACATAATTTAAAGGGTCTCCTTAAAAAAAAATACCTGAATATTTATATTCAGGTATAATGGTTATCATTACCCTCTTAACGGATATTAATCGTTAGCAAATGGGTTTTCGTTGGCAGTTGCGGCTTGAGCAAATGGATCTGCTGGGGCAGCCGGCATTGATGCAAACGGATCAGCAGGCGCAGCTTGGGCAATAGGTGTTTCCATCGGTGTTGCTTCTACTTTTGGAAGTTCTGGAGTTGATACTGCGTCTAATTCTTTAGCTGCTGTAAGCCCGAATCCATTGAGGTCAGCAGCTGCTCCAGATGCTGTGTAGTATTGGATTTCGCCTTCTGGAATCAATACAGATTGAGGTGATGATGACATGCGATTGAATGATTTAGGCATGAATGCTTTGATCAAAATTGAAATCTTTTGACCTACAGCAAATTCTGCGTCAGGCGTAATTTGTACAGCTTGACCATTTCCTGTTTCATGGAAGAATGTTACTGGAAAAGCGCTTTTAGATGTAAGTGAAATCGCTTTTTTACCAGTTTTACGTGTGTAAACGCTTTGTCCTGTAAAGATAGCTAATGGAGTATTTGCTCCACGTGAGATTTCCACATCTTCAAGAGTTATTGAGTAATATGGATCGTTGATTGGGATTTGGTTGCGGCTTTGACGTTGTTTGATGTCTTGTTCCAATTCAGCTCCGCTGATTTTGTTAAGGAGTCGAGCATAAGCTACGGTTCCTGAGACAACAATTGTGTCGCCTGGTTTTACGCCTAATTCTTCGCGTGTTTTACGTTGTACCATGATTTTTTGTGTCCTTTCGGGTGTGTTTTTGCTTTTTTGTGTCTCGAATCATGTTCGTTATCACAATAACTATTATAACTCATTTATTCCTGAATATCAAGAGATTTTGAATTATATCCTAGAAATATTTTTCTAGTATTATTTTAATTGGGACATTTCATGTCCCGCAATATATGCATTTGGGCATTTACCCAAATGTTTATATTGATTTGATAATTAGTCTTGCAATAAAGTACCAAAAGTTTTGGATGCATGCAACGGGATGAATAGCCCGTTGTCCGTAAGATGCTCTTGAATGTACGCAAAGGTTTCTTGTTCTGAAATGTGTCTCAGGTTTCCTTGAGACCTTACAATAACATTATTAATTTCACGGTCTTCATATTCTCTTGGTAAGTTCTTTTCTTTGATTGCTTTAATATGTGATTCTTTCCAGTCTTCTATGAGTTGTTCATCATAGTTTGCTTCTAGTAATACACAATTATAGAAATTCGTTTGAGACATACCTTCAACCCGTTGAATATCACCTTTGAAATCTGTGAAGGATGTGGCTCCATGCAAATTATCTAAGTCGGATGAATATAATAATTTTAAATTATACTTTGCGTGATAGATTTGAATCGCAATATTAATGATGTCGCCATGTTTTGTTGTTAATGGATGAAATAAAAATTCTTCATTGGTATGTGTTTTTAAATTCATTGGCTTAGCTGGAATAAATCGTGAACTAAATTCCATGAATTTTGTACGCCAGGGTAGATCAAGAACAATAGGTTCATTCGTTAATGGGTCTAATTCGTATTCTGGCCGTGATTTGTTAGGTAAACCATTGGTGCCCGTTCGATATATTGTATTTCCGTTAATGTCAACTCGTTTTTTTAATACTGGTTTATAGTGTTTACTTGTAATGTATTCAAACATGAAATCTGATATTAATACTTTGACATTAGGATATGATTTTAAAATTTTGTACAACGTACTAGGGTTAAGGTGATCTCCATGATGATGTGTTAAGATTAAATAATCTACGTCTAAGAAGAAATTTACATCATATTCTGTGTATCGTTTGTACGGCAATCCTAGGTCAATTAATGTATGTTCGGGTTTTAAAAACACGGAGTTACCCTCTGACCCGGTACCAAATACATGAATTGGTAGTTCAATGTTGAATTTTCGGTTTCGCCATTTATCATAAATGGTTTTTATGTGTTCATCAGGGTAATCTGGATTGTTATTATATAAAGGTAAAGGATTAATATTATCCATAAATCTCCGTTTCTGTTGATTTTTCAATTTGTTTTTCGTTAAGTCAATTGTAAGATTTAAGTATTTCTGCTATAATTATGCTATTAAGTGTATAGAATTGAGGTGTTTATGATAGATGTTAAAATCTCGTAAAATGTTAAATAAAAATAAATCTAGTGGATTTATTTTAGATCAAACAACATTGGGTGTTAGTCTGGCTAGTGGGTTCGCCGTAATAGCATTAGGTCTTGGTATGTATGCAATATCAACCGGAATTTTTGATGAGCCTGTATCTGCGACAATAGCAACGGAACAATCTACATTAATTAGTACAAGTCCGTCATCATATAATGATGAATTAGATTCGACAGAGTCAAGTTCATCTGATGGTAGTACAGCTAGTGTAGATAGAGAACCTATATCAGAATCAAATCCAGCGAAAGAAGCTCCGGGTACGGATAGAGAGCCTATATCAGAATCAAATCCAGTGAAAGAATCTCCTGCTACAGTTGCTATTGCTCCTATCACTCATGATTATTTGATTATTTGGGGTGATACGTTAAGTGAACTGGCTGTATCGAATGATGTTCCGATGTCAGCGTTAGTTGATTTAAATCATATTGAAAATCCTGATTTAATTTATGCAGGTGATAAAATGAAAATCCCTAATTAGTCGGGCATGATACATGTAATGATTAAATCGCAAGGTGTGTCCAATTTTAGTTCTGGATCTGAAGCCGTTGGTATAAATTTATGGTTGAATGATGAGATTTCATATGAAATCTCTTTTTTTATTAAAAATTTTATTTTTTGATTTATCAACTCTGAAAACGATTCCACATTAATATTAGGATTTTGGGTAATAAATTTATTCCATCCTACTGATGTTGTATCATATATGGCATTGTCGAATGTCAGTTTAGGAAGTCCCCAACTAAGTCTATAATTAAAACCTAATCGTAGGGCTAGTTCATCTGCTGTTAATTTAATTGTTATTGTTTTTTGTATTTGCATTTGATAATAATTCTAATTGGTCGTTTATGGTCATCAATGAACGAGATACATTTGATCCTTGTGTGTTGATGTACGCAATGTTTACGTTTGGGTTTTCAGCTATAGCCGCTTGAACCCTGCGATATAATGTATGGTTTAGTATTGATGTATTGATTATTAGGATATCAGCTGTTTCAATAGCCTCCATTGTAGCATTTTTCTTATCAGGGTCATACATTTTGGCTTTTGGTAGAATTCGCTGCATATCAGCAAGCCAATGATTGTGGCCACCAATTACGCAAACAGCGTGATCGTTTAATATGTTAATGACTTTTGATTCGTCATATGGTTCGATTGTTGTATCATTTGATTGTTTATCGTGTTGTAATTGTTGAATACGATTAAGTTGGTCTAATAGAATTTCATTTTGAGATGATAATTCGTCATGAGCACTTTTTAGTCGATCAAATGGTGCTAAATCTTTGCTTAAGCAATCATATTGAGATTTCACGTCATTTAATTGTGATTCTTTTTGATTTAATTGCCGTGTTAATTCTTCAATTTGTTTATCTTTTTGTTTGATTTTTTCTACATTTTTATTTGATTCTGTTGATAATGTTTTAATTTTTTCAAGAGATTCGGTTTTTTCATCAATAATCTTAGCAATATGCTCATTTTTGTCATTAATGTTTTCGACTAGTGCCGCTTGCCCAATGTAGATTCTAGCAATTGCTTCTTTAAATAGTAAAAAGAGTTCATCTTTATCGTCTATTTCGGCTAAGGCATCGGTTACTGTGTTGATTTGATGTTTAAGGGTTGATTCATTGCATAAGGCTAATTCAACCATGTTCATTGGAACAATTGATTTGGCTAATAGATCGGTCATTGGTTGACCACTGAGCATTAAACCATCAGAAAAGAATATATTAATTAATGATTCAACTAATTTAATCTTTTTAGATGATAATGTATTTAAATCAAATGCTGAAATGCTATGAAACCGATCATTAATAGGTATAATTCTATTAGAAAGTTTAGATGGCACTATATTGTCCTCAGGTGTTGAGTTATTATTTGAAATAGCTACAAGCTCCATATTAATTCTGTTAATAACGTAGTCTTTGTCATCAATACCAAACATTACAATAATGGATACACGTGATGACGGTACTATTTCGGATATGAAATGTAAAAGAATTAAATATTGAGCAATTGTGTCAGCATTTTCTCTGATTGGAAGTGTTGCCTTGTGTAATTGTTTTAATTCCTGTTTTTTATATTTTAAATCAATTCCTTGATATTTAGCTAAAACATAAGGGTGAATTTTGAGAGCTATATCGGCTCCGGTATATACATGGCCATCGGTTTCAATGGCTTGAGTTGCTTCATATAGTTCATATACGTTATTATCCGTTAACCCCATTGCTTCTAATTTTTTAGTTCTCTTTTTGATTTCAGCCAAATCTTCGTTTCGATTGTTGGTTACAATTTGCATTTTTGAATAAATGTTTGAAAGAGATGGCACAACTTGGGCTAATACATTGCCAAACTGTGATAATAAATGTATTTGATTTTGTATGTTTTTTTCGATATCTTCTTTTAATTCTTGATTTTTTGATTTTAATCCAATTTGTGTCGTTGTTTGAGCATAATATAATGCATCAAATACTTTGTTGGCAAGTTTTAAATTAGACATTGATATTGTTGGATGATTCATACGCACGCGTTTGAGTACATCATCAATTTCTGTGGTTTTAATGTCTTGTTCTTTTTCATCTTCTTTTGATTTTACGGTAAGTCCAATAAGATCTAACATTTTATATGATATTTCATCTTCAAAATGTGATTGTAAATCTAATTCATGATTGATTTGACGTTCATGCTTATAATAAAACTCTATAATTGTATTAATTATTTTTGGGTTTTTTCGCAATAATATGTCAAGAGCCTCAAGATGTAAGTCTGGTCTGTGGATATTTAACTCATTGGTGAGTTGCCTTATTGCCTGATCTTTTGTCTCTACAAAGCGATTTGAAACATGAGAATATAATGGGATTATTTGGTATTGAGGGACTGGTGATTGTTCATACCGTATTCCATCAATTTTTTGTTTTGATTGATTCGTTTGTGGAATCATTGGTGTTTGGTTCTTTTTTAGTTTGTTAATTTTGTCTGAATAAAAATCAAAGTTAATTGGTCCGTTTAAGGTCATGATTGCGTCTCCTTGGTTTTCATTGTATCAATCATATCTTGCTCAATTTCTTCTTTTGATAATAGCCAACTGTTGTGAACAGGAAGCCATTTATCGAATATAATATTGCCGTCAATGTTTTTAGTTGTAAATTTTTCTCCATTTTCAGAGGCATATGCCGGTTCAAGTACAATTTTGTTTAGTTTTAACGATTCTTTGGTTAAAATAACTCGTTGGTTCCATGATCCGTATCGTCTATTTTTAACTTTACGTTTAATTACAAATTGCCCGTCAATTAAAACGTCAATAAGGTTTAACGCCTCAATTTGCAATGGATATTTATCTGGATGTTTTGTTAAGAAATCAAATTTGAATCCAGACCAAACACCAATTTTGAGGTTAGGTTTTTGTTTACGAATTTCTTTTAGAAAATAAAGGGTATCCTCTATGTTCTCGTGTATTAATGGGTCGCCACCGAGCAACGATAAGTGTTTATCAAAACCATATAGATCTAAAGCTCTAATAACACGAGATACAAGTTCGTCATTATCTATGTATAGATCATCTTTTCTGTCCCATGTGTCAGTGTTCCAACAGCCGGTACAATGAAATGAGCAATAGTTCCAGAATACTGTTGTTGTTGGTCCTTGCCCAAAATCGTTTTCAATGTCAAAATCATAAATTGCATGAATATATGCCATGTTGTATTGTCCTTTCTTCTGAATTATTCTAATTATATCATAAAGATGGGTTGATATTTATTATTTTTAAAATTCAGGTGTGTTTTATGGTTATCACATAAAAAAGGCTGAAAAGCTCAGCCTAATTGTGATTTTTATTTATTTTTAGTTTAGGAATTGATCCATTTTTGATGTTGAGATGTGGTCAACACCTGTGTCTTCTGCATAGCTTGATGTATGGTTATTACCGAATCCAGAATGGTCAACACGTTGCATCGTTTCTGCAATTTTACCTGGGTTTTGTCGATATTCTCCGTTGCGTTTCAGTACGGCTAAATACCCACATACCCGAGTAATAATGTTGATGTCTTTTGACTTACAGTTTGGACATTCATCAATGAAATCGCCATGCTCATTACAGTTAGCACATACGGAACTTACTACGTTTGCTCCAAAATACATACCTTGCTCCATTGCAAACTTGATAATTGCTTCAAGTGATGACGTAGATACACCATATGGTAATTCAACATAACCGATGTGACCCCCTTGTGCAATTTGATGGAATGGGGCTTCGTGTAAAATCTTTTCAGGAGCTGATACATGATCCCACACGTCAATGTGGAATGAGTTTGTTTGGTAATCTTTATCAGATACACCTGGAATGATTCCGTATTTTTTACGGATAATGTTGTTAAATGTATAGCATAATGATTCAGCCGGTGTAGCATATAGACTGTATAGGATTCCATCTTCGTCTTTGCGGCGGTTGATCTGTTCGTTCATTCGATTCAAAATATCAATACCACGTTGTTGGGCTTCTTTGTGGTCAGATGTGTCAACTCCCATTGCTCTAAGAGCTTGGTTTAAACCGACAAAGCCAATTGATGCTGTGAATCCTTTAACAATAGGGGCAACGTCATCGTCCATTCCAACGGACATCCATGCGCCACCTTCAACCCAAAATAATGGATTAGATGAACCTTTTAATTTAGAAACTTCACCATGGTACCATTGGTTTGCATCAATTGCTAATTTAGTATTTGCGTCGAGTAATTCATAGAATTTATCCCAATCACCATTTGCTTCAATTGCATATTTAACAAGGTGAACAGAGACAACAGAAACATTTGCTCGTCCTGTGTAAATTTCTTCTCCAGTTGTTGGGTTTTTGAAGAATGATAGAAAACTACGGCAACCCATTGGACCTAAACATTTCCCTGAACGTTCATATGTTTCAGCTAAGAATCCTGAATCAAAACTAAGGTAATCAGGGTAAATACGATGACGAGTACAACGATTAGCTAATACAAAGAGGTCGTAGTTTGGTGAATCAACGTTTGTGTTGATTTCTTTTCGACAATACATTACTAATTTAGGGAATACAACGTTGTCAGTTTTCATACGTGTTGTTAAAATTGCTTTTGTGAATTCCCGCCCCCAGAAACTAGTATCAAATCCAAATGTGAATGTTACGAACGGTGTTTGGCCGAGAGCATTTGATAACGAATTGAGTTTATACTCAATTGATTGATACCCTTGCTTAAGCTCATTGAGTGTTTGCTCTTTAGCCAAACGTTTAGCCAACTTATAGTTGTCATCACCAGCACCAAGCATTTTAGAATAGTATGCTAAATGAGTATTGTATGATTTGTCAGCGTAAGGTGCGATAATTGAGTCAACTTCAACAACACTAAAGCCGCCATATTGGTTAGATGATGCTGATAAAATCATATCACCCATTACAGATAATGCGGTTAATGCTGTTTTGGGTTCTTGATATTCCATGTTATTTAAACGGTAAGCATATCCTTTTTCGGGTTTATCACGTAAAAGATTAGCCATATCAAAGAGACAACAATTGTGAGTTCTTGTCCAACGATCACCTAAATCATGAATATAAATGTCACCATCATTGTGAGCTTTACCTAAGGCTGGATCTAGTTCATAATTTATGACAAGTTTTTTCATTGTCATTTCTGATAATAATGCTCGTTTGGTTGAAATTAAATCACTATTTTTATTTCCATTTTCTCGATATGTTGTATTTTTCAAACCATCAGTTTGATCTTTTAAATCAGATAAACTTCTATCATTTTCTAATTTATAGTTGCGATATCGAGCATATTCCGTATATACATCATCTCGAATGACACGCAATGCCGATTGTACAAGTTCATGCATTCGAATTACAGTTAGCGTGTTATCTGTTACTGAACGTTTGATTGAGTCTTCAATGATTTCTAAGATGTCAGCCATGTCTTCGTCAGTTACTGGATTATTTGTTCGTTTTGCTGATTTTTGAATTGCAACTTGGATTTTATTGTTATCATAAGGAATTTTGGATCCATCTTTTTTGATAATTTGGAGTGATTCTAGTGAAATTGGTTGTGCCATTTATGGTGGCTCCTTTCGGTTTTAAAATTAAGCATATATGTATATTATACTGGATTTTTAGTTAAAATTCCATGTTTAATTTAAATTTAATGTCATTTTGTGTTTTTTAATTCAGATTTTAAATCGTCCATTAAGGATGTTTGAATTGATGGGCCAGCCTTTACTGCATCAATAAGATGGTTTTGATTTTCATCTTTTTCAGCTAATCGGGCTAAGACTTTATCGTCCATCGTGTTTTCAGTTACGATATGGTGGATAATTACCGGTTTAGTTTGCCCTTGACGATATACTCGAGCATTTCCTTGTTGATATAGTTCAAGTGACCAGTTTGGCATTGAAAACCATACAACGATATGCCCTCCATCTTGTAAGTTTAGTCCATGACCTGAACTGCTTGGTTGTAATAATAGAATTGGTACTTCACCACGATTCCATTTATCTTTGTGTTCTCGTGATCCATCAAATGTTTCAGCCTGAGGAAAAGCTTTTTGCAATCGAACTAAGTCATGTTTGTACCAATAAAATACAACAAGCGGTTGCCCTTGTGATTGATCTACGATTTCCTCTAACGCTTCTAGTTTGTGGTCATGTAAAACCACAATATCAGCTGTGTCTTTTTCAGCGGCATTATTATAGATTGCCCCATTTGATAATTGTAACAATTGTGCGGTTAATACAGCTGCATTGGCTGACGTAATTTCTGAACCATCAATTAATGGTAATACTTTTTCCTTCTTGAGCGTGTTATATACTTTTTTCTCTTGTGCTGTCATTTTTACTTTGATTGTGTTATATGTGACGGCTGGCATTTGTAAATAATCAGCAGCTTTCATTGAAATGGCAATGTCATTGATTCGATTGAAAATAACATCATCAGCATGTGGTTTGAGTATCCACTCATAAGGTTGACCTTGAGGCGTTCTTCGTCCTGCATCAAAAAAGGCTTCACGATAGGCTGATATTGTTGGGCCTAATCGTTGCCCACCATCTAATATAGTAATTTGCGCCCATAAATCCATAAGAGAATTAGGCGCAGGTGTTCCGGTTAGACCAACAATGATTCGTATTTGATTTCTAACTTTCCGTAATGATTTAAATCGAGAACTTGAATGACCTTTAAATGATTGTAATTCATCAAGAATAACATTAGGAAATGGCCAATTTTTAGCGAATCTTTCAACTAATTTTGGAACAAGTTCTCGATTGACAATGTAAATTTGAGCTTTATTTGGATTAGCTGCAATGTCATCAAATAAAGCATTACGTTTTTTTGGAGATAATCCTGTGATGACTGTATATTTTGCATTCTTCGTGTGATCCCATTTTTCAATTTCATCAGGCCAAGTATTTACTGCAATTTTCTTAGGGGCAATAATTAAAATGTTACCTTTAAGCTTTCCAGATTGAGCCATTTCACTAAAGGCTGTAAGTGTGGTCAAAGTGTTGTGAGTGACAATGAAATCATTGATTAAATATAGTTTTTCATCGTTGTCAACGGTGAAGCATACCATATTTCGAGGTTCAACTTCTACAATTGAGACAATATCAGTCATATCAATTAAGGGTGATGCCAATGAATCAGTGTTAATTTTGGTTATTAATTTTTCAGTGGATACAATAACTTCGTTAGAATAAATATGTAAGGTGTTAGCTTGAACGTATGATGCATACCCTAGCGATTGTGTTAACCATTTTAGTTGTTTAATTCTGTTTTTGTTGGGTGATGAATATGAATAATGTTGAGAGTTATCTTTTTCGGTCTTAATGTTACCTTTTACATCAAGGATTCCCATTAATAATTGTTTTCGATTATGGATTGAGTCTATCATGTATTCAAAAGGAATGTCATTTGTATTTGATCCCAGTTTTACTCCTACATTATACGGTGTTTCTTTATGATTTTTATATTCGTCAAAGTTTACCGCTTTGTTTTGGGGTATTGCATATTTGAATTTAGATGATGAACTATTATCAGTTTTATAATCGTCAAGCATTTGACTTAATGGCTTAGACTGAATATATGGAATAATATTTTCGTGTATTGTTTCCGTTTTATCATAAAATGGAATGAGATGTTCGTCGCAACAGATGAATGATCTACCATCGGCTAATGTTACTTCGTATGCTTTTTTATTTTTGTGCCGAAATATAGCTGTGACTCGTGTAATATTTCCTTTTCTATCGATTATTGGATCACCAACATTTATATTTTTGATTTTTGCCATACCTTTAGGTGTAGGTATGATTGTATTTTCGTCAACAGCTTTTCCTAAGCCCATATCTAAAAATAGACCGGACATTGGTCGTGTTTTTATAAATTCAGCAGCATATCTTTGATAGTTGTGTAATTTTGCTTTTACCATAATAATTCCTTCTTTTCTGATTATATATTATATCATAAGACCTTAATATATAATAGATACCTTTTTGCATTAAAGTAACTAAATACTTTAGTTACTTTGAGAATTGGAGCAACATTGTTGCTCGAAAAAAAAATAAGCCACCAAAATTGGTGGCTTATTTTTACTATAATTAGTTGTGACTACGATGCATAGTAACTAACAATATAGTCAAAACTATCATTAGACACAATTCTGTGTTATTAGTTACTTATGATGCATACCATATTGTTAATGTTGAATGTGGATCAGCTGAGTCACACACTTGAATTGTTACCGCTGGATTTCCATTAGATAGTGATGCATAGGCGTCACCATTATTAATAACACCATTTCGTTCATTAAATATTGTATATGTGTTTCCATTGATTGTTAATTTTGACCCAATTGCTAATTGTCTAATTGTGCCACCTGGAACACTTAATCGTTCAACAAGGATATGAAGATGAGCTGTATAATCAGCCCATTGGTATACTAAACTAGACGCAGGAACTTGGCCTACTCCTGAAAATGAACCAATATCATAATGGTTTCCATTAAAGTTAAAGCCGTCAGTTCTTGCAATTTGTTGAACTGGAGTTTCTTGTGTTTGCTGGGATTGACCCGTGTTTTCACTTGTATTTGCGTTAGAGTTGATGGATTGTTGATTTGACGCTTGCGTTTGCTGACTGATTTCTTGTCTTTCTTGTTCAACTTTAAGATCAGCCGCTTTAGCTGCTTTTTCTTTTTTTAATTCTTCTTCCGCTTTTGCTTTCTTTTCGGCTGCAAGTCTTGCATCTTCTTTTGCTTTTCTTTCTTCAGCTTGTTGCTTTTTTAAAGTATCAGCTTTATAATTCGCTTGTTTTGCTTTAGCTTTTAATTCAAAAGCTTTTTCTTGTTGTTCTTTTTTTAATTCTAATCGTGTTTTTACTTCTTCTTGATGATGACTTTGCGCCTTCGCCATGTTAGCCGTTGTTATTCCAAATACAAATGAAAATGAAGCTAGTGTTAATATAATTTTATGTGATTTTGTCAATGGTGTTAGTTGTTCCTTTATTTTATGATAAATTGGTTTTCTTTTATTTTTGGGGTTGATGTTCCTTTGTCATCTTTTCTATCCTTCTTAATGGAAACTTTCATTACATTTTTAATGAAATTATCCACATCAGATTTTGAATCTATAACATGAACAATCACTCCGTATTTTAAAAATTTTTTGTGTAGAGCTATTTGATCAGGTCTTGGTCTTTCACCTGGTGCTTTAATTTCAGCATAATAAGTTTTGCCATTAAATAATAGAAGTTGATCTGGTACACCATTTTGACTTGGTGATATAAATTTTAATGGCAATCCGCCTGCTAATTTTGTTTGCTTTTTGAAATATGTTTCAACAATTGATTCTCTCATAATTATCCTTAGTTTATCATATAAATGGGTTTTCTACAATAAGCCATGTTTTAAATAAATTGTTTTTAATAAAAACTGAAGCATTAGCCTGTATTAATTTGTTGACTTTATTGGTTTCATCAATGGACCTCATATATGAGACTTTACCTATAAAAGAGGCTTTTGATTCAAACCCGTAATATGTTAATAATTCGTCTAATGTTGATCCTTGTTTTAATTTGTGAGTAAATGATCTGAACCAGCGATAGTCTTTTAAGTTGGGTGTTGTTTGGTTGTTATGATTGACTCGTACGCCTGTTACTTTTCGATATTGATTTCGTTGCTTACATGTCTTTTTATCATTCAACGTGAAATTCAGATGGGTATCATGAAGTGTTTCTTTTACGATTTTGGTTAAAATTTTAACCGTGAATTGTTTTGGTGTTCTTTGGGTTGAATAACTGAAAATTAAATCATCAGAATACTGTGTGAATTTAATGTAATCAGGCACTCGTTTTTTTAATTCTATCCAAAAAGGAATAAGAGATATGCCGGCTAGGGCTCCAGATACAGGCAAACCTTGCGTTACTCCATTTGTATTGGGGTCAATGATCAGACGTTTGATTAAAGATTCATCATATTTTAGATTTTTTGGCTTGATTATTTTTTCCAAATGTTGGTTGAAATATTCAAATTTAACATCGTCATAAAAATGGGAGAAATCAAATTTAATGATTTCTTTGGAATGTTTGTGTATGTCGGCATTAGTTTTGATTGATTTGTGCGGTAAATATGCTTGGGGTATTTCATTAATTTCATATTTGTTTAACAAGTCAACATAGTAGTTTGTTAGATCAAAATTAAACGCCCGAAGGGCGTTCTTTAACTCAGGAATAGGGTCGTTTACGATTCGGCTTTTATTCCCATTTTGTATTGTGAATGTGCGTATGAGTTTTTTAGTGTCTTTTAGCTCATAGGCTGTTTCTAATAGTGTTTGCATTGTTATTTTCCTTGTAAATTTTTCTTTCTGTAAGCTTCGATCCTTGCTCCACGGCGGATACCCGAGTCGTGAGCTTCAATGATTCTTTAGCCTCTTCGCCTTCATTGTTATTGGCTTCGATGTTCATTCTGGATTAGCTACAATACAGCTCCTCTCCCGAGCTCTTATATTCTCTTGGATGAAGACATTTTGCCAGGGACCAGATCTTCAGTGAACAGATCCTCTCCTATCAGCATGCTGATGCAGTCTCATACCAGCAGAGACGCCGTCGCTGAACAGCCTCATCTTTTCCAATTTGCTGGATTGTACTCCAGATGCTAGCGCATCTGACATCTGACATCAGATGGTCATCTCCCTATCACCGTCTTGGTTTCTCGCAGCTCTGTCATATGAACGTTCTTTATTCCAGTGAACGAATCCGGCAGCCTGCTAAATCCTGGCTGGCGTTTATGATTCGCTGCGTCGATGCTCTCAACTGAGATTCTAAGTTAGAATGTCTTCGGCAAGAGGCTCCAGCTTGGATCTCATGGATGAAGAATGAGTTCGCATCTGGACATCCTATGGTAATCACTCAATCACCTTCTTGTTTTACCAGGATGCTAGCCTACCACAGGTATCTTCCATTGGTCATCGCTAATCCGTACGCGGGGCTTCCACATACATATAAATTCTCATCATGTGATTTATATGTATGTGATTCGTTATTATGCGTTGTTCGCACAATCGACTTTATTATCACATAATTTATATTTAGTGTTTTAAAATCATTATCAAAATAACAAATAGTTTAGTTTATAATTTTAGTTTTATATTTTATTTATGTCTCCTTTATATTTTATGACAATAATTTTATTGGCGGATTTTATATCCGCGATGTTACTGAGTTAATAATGCTTTTTATTTTAGATATTGAATCTGTCAATGATGGTAAATTATCATTAGTTCTATCAATAATGTTTATATGATGAGAATACTGTTTATTAATGACATAATAAGTGTATTCATTTTTTTTTTGTTTTTTTCTAGTCTTAATAGCTACAACATAGACACCACTTGATGTGTATACAAGCAAATGGGCTGAATCTTGGTACATTTCATGTCTTATGTCTGGAAAAATTTCAGATAAACGTGAGCTTAAAACAACATCAATATTTTTAACATTTTTAAATAATTTAATTAATGGTTTGAATCTATCCGGTAGAATATTGGATTTTTTTGATCGCCTATTGTTTAATTTTGTTACAGCGTCTCTTTCCATGTTTATAATATAGTCATTCCATTGATCATCAAACATTGTCATCGTGTTTATGATATCTAGTGGCTGTCCTAATGCCTCTTGATAAAGCATAATAGTATTAATTACAGTAGTAGATAAGTTGTATGACGTAGTTTTATATTTGGTCCATGAAAATATATATCGTATGGCTAATCGTGCTAACGATTTTTCATTCTTTCGTGATTGTTTCATAGCCCGAAGTAATTTGGATAAATGATCTGGATTTTTACGACAGAAATTAATGATTGCTTCTAATTGGATGATTGAGACGAGCCTGTGTATCTTTAGGATAATATACCAAATGCCAAAGGAGTCTCTATTGAAATCGATTGGTGCGTTTTTAGCAGATTTAAATAATCGAGTAAACAAATGATGATCTGACATTGTTGATAAAATATCTGATATTTTTATTGCCATCGGATACCGTTCAGGGTATTGTTTGATTATATCTAATCTTGGGTTGCATTTTATAATTTCATCGTCAACAAATCCAGGTATGAATCCAATTTTGTCATCTGTTGTTAATGGCATGAGTTTATTGTTTTTATACTCAAGCATATAGTTTGCAGATAATATGGAGTCTCCTATTATAAGATGTTTTTGGGATGTCTGTAGTTTTAAGGCCGTTTTATTTTTATCATAAAGCAAAACCTTGAATGGTGTTTGAATACTAATACTTATGGTTGATGGGTATTTTTCAAAAATGATGAATTTAATTGATGCTGCAAAGTCTTTACGCAAACTTAGATTCCATACTATATCGGCAAATAATTGAAATGATGATAATACATTTTTCATATTAACCCAGTCTTTAGATGCGTTCAATGTAATAGGTTTAAATGTTGAATCCACGGCAATAGCAAAAGCGTTCGAATTGTTGGATTTAAAATAATTTTTTCCGATTAATTCTAAATCTGTCTTTGACATTAGTACGCCATTGTTTTTTGCTTTAGTTTTTAAATATTCAAAAAAAGTATCTAATGAACTGTTTTTAATAATCATATTAAGCCTTTCTTGATTATTTATGTATTAATTCTTCGGCTATGGCTAATGCTATTTGGTTAAATGATGCATTTGGATTAACAATTAATAATGGTTGTTTGTTTGGGCGTCTGACTACACCGTCATCATCTACAACAAATGAATGATTACCAATGTAGCCTAATCTTTTCTCAGGTGGTATGTTTTTGCTTTTTTCAAGGGTATTGATTTGAGATTGAATCATACCCGCATATATTTTTTTACTCATATTTTTTAAATTCCTTTTATTGAACACTCACGGCACTAAAGTACCGTGATTCTCACGAACTAGGTACACTTAGCTTCGGATTTGTTTCCGCGTGCCATAGGTCGCCTATATGGAGTGAGCTATCCCCGATTGTCGGTCGGTTCTTTAACGATTACAGATATTTAGGAAGCTAACCGTTGTGCTTCTTTAAGTATATTTAGACTTGCATTGAGGTCTCTATCATGATGAGTACCGCATTCAGCACATGTCCACTCCCGTTCTGAGAGCTTCAAGTTGTGATAGACGTTCCCACAATTTCCGCAAGTCTTTGAACTTGGATAGTATGTTCCCACCTTTTGTAAGGTTCGGCCATACCAATCCGCTTTATATTCTAACTGGTTCGTGAACTGTCGCCAGCCGGCCCTTGCTATAGCGCGTGCCAGCTTGTGGTTCTTAATCATATTAGACGGTCTTAATGTCTCAATAGCAATGAATTGGTTTTCTTCAATTAGCTGTTTTGAAACATGATGTTGAAAGTTCTCACGAACATGGCGAACTTTGGCATGCGCCTTTTGTAATTTCGCTTTTTGTTTATAGAAGTTATTCGACTGCTTACCTTTTCCCTTTTGTCTTCGTGAGAGTTTTCGCTGTTCTTTTATGACTTTGGCTTCCAGCTTTCCAATTTGTTTAGGCAAATCTATTTTTTCGCCGTCTGATGTGATGACGAAATCTTTAATACCGAGGTCTAGACCAACTGAGCCCGTGATTTCAGGTCGTGTTTCAACTTCAACTGTGAACAAGAAGACAATATAGTATTTTTCTCCTTCACGCTTAATCGTCCATTGTGTCATTTGTTCAATCGGGTAGCGAAGTTTGTCGCGTTTTTGAATTTTAATGTAGCCTAGTTTCTTTGAAAGTTGATATCTTCCATTGTCACGTATCATTTTGAGTGGCACACCATTTCTGAACGATTGAGTATAATCATGACGACTTTGAAATATCGGACGATTTTTACCGTAATTGGCTTTTTTGAAGTAAGCAGTCCGAGCTTTTCCGAAGTCCATGATCGCATTAGACAGACTATGAGCCGGAACAACACTTGTTTTCAACCATTCATTTTCACGTTTGAGATCTGTGATTTTAGGATAGACCAGCTCTTTATTTTCTTCTGAGTAGGTATTGAATACAGCAACTTGACTATTATATGCAAATCTTCTCGCACCAAAACAATCCGCAAAGAACTTCACTTGTTTCTTTGTCGGTTTGAAAGGTATTTTCTGAGCAATTTTGCGTGTGGCCACTATCCTACCTCTTTCTTTCGTTGGTCATCTAT